>Ga0310691_10000022_pt1 | contig 292937 bp, 250 predicted proteins | sample 176DNAGHGlowgp2_FD_203887 | JGI IMG/M metagenome (GOLD analysis project Ga0310691, IMG submission 203887) | Sheep rumen microbial communities from Palmerston North, Manawatu-Wanganui, New Zealand - 1766 DNA GHGlow gp2 (v2) (version 2) | ecosystem: Host-associated > Mammals > Digestive system...
CATCCTCTTGATCCGGAAAACCGGTTATTTCTCCATGGCAATCAGCATTGCTCTTTTCTCAGATGCCTGGACAGACCTTTTCGCCGTGATCTTCCGACTCATCAGAAAGAAAGCCCCGGCGGAAATCCTCCGCCGTACTTCATCAGTCCGTCTGCGAGTTCCCTCAAATATCGATATTTTTTTCAATTTATCATCCCCGGATTGAAATATCAAGTTCCGAATTGTCATAGCTTCTACCGCTGATATGCTGATACAGGGCGCGCTGTATCTTGATGAGGAGTATGTCACAAGAAAGATGCTCACTCTTTTGGGAGATGGAGACCAAGCCGAGGAAGTCCTTAAAAGGCTTTCTGCTGACGAAAAAGCATTTCATACAGTATATCAGAGAAACGTGGCAAGAAACATGATAAGAGCATCGGGAACGATTATTACATATTCGAGGCAAAGCTGTCAGATGAATTACATAGAAAAAAGTTTTATAACTCATACTTCCCACATGAAAATGTGGGATAAACCCTTATATTTCAAGCAACTATTTGCTAAGTTAATGACATTGTTGTTTTTCAAGGGTTTTCGCCCCTGTAAGGTCGAGGGTTAAACGGTTGAGGGTTAAATATCTAAGAAGTTAAGACTTATGGTTTTGGGCGTTTTTAGAAATTATCGTTTCTAAATTTGCTCAAAACCATTGCAATTTCTCTTGTTTTGCGCTAATATAAAAACGATGGAGGTCTTGCAATGGATCTGTATAAAGAACTGGCTGCCCTGCGCTGCTTTACCCATAGCGATATGGTACAGCTTACCGGATCGGAGAGCGCAGCCATATGGAATATAAAGAGTTATTTAAAAAAAGGTTATATCGAACGGGTGCGGCGCGACCTGTATGCCGTCATCAGTATGGAAACGGAACAGCCGATCCCGAACCGCTTTCAAGTCGCATCGCATATAACGGATGATTCTTTCGTGTCGCATCACAGCGCATTTGAGTTCTACGGATATGCCAATCAGGTCTTCTATGAGGTGTACTTCTCTACAGAAAAAAAAGTGCGGCCATTCGATTATGATGGTCTGCATTACCAGCCCGTATTGTGGCATGGGAATGACAGTATCACGGAAACGAATAACGGAGTGCGTGTTACATCACTTGAAAGAACAGTAATAGACAGCATCGCTGACTTTACAAAGATCGGCGGGCTGGAGGAATTGCTTCGATGCCTTGCACTTATACCCTCCCTCGATGAAACAAAGCTGCTTGAAGCATTGGGGGCATACGAGCGTAGACAGCTTTATCAGAAGGCAGGATATATCCTTGAGGCATACAAGGACGCATTGTCTTTATCGGATACGTTCTTTTCGGAATGCATGAAACGCTCATCTTCCAGTAAAACCTATCTGTTTGATAAGCAGGATGATTTTGTGTTCCACCAGAAATGGCTTTTGTATGCGCCGAATGATCTGAAGAAACTTGTTGATAAGGGGGTGAATGACTATGATGCAGTTTGACCGCATATCTCTCGGCAGGCAGGCTAAAGAGCTTGGCTTCGTCAGGGATACCTTTGAGAAAGTGTGCCGTCTTACTGATGTGCTATCATTCATGGAACGCGATTCGCTGCTTTCGGATACTTCCTTGAAATGCCCTTGCTATTGCGCTAACGCCTGTCGAAATGATATAATAATGGTTGATAGGCAACTTGTCACTTGATCACAAAGGAGGGGGTTTATGTTACACGCATTTACGAGGAACTATAATGACATGTCTACAGATGCAGGATTTCAGTTTGAGTTCTACTGTGACTGCTGCAACAACGGGTTTAAGAGTTCATTTGTCGAATCATCCACCTATAACAAGAAAAAGAAGACCGAGCGCTTCGGCGGTATTTCAGGTGCCTTTGGAAGCCTGCTTTCCGGTGCCGGCAGCAGTATCGGTCATGCACTTGAACGCGGAAGCTACCTGATGAGCGACCGCTACGAAAACCAGTCTCCTCAATGGCGCAAGGAACAGGAGGAAGCCTTTGATTCCGCACAGGAAGAGGTTCGTCCCATGTTCCGGAAATGTCCTGCCTGCAACAAATGGGTCTGCGCGGACTGCTGGAATGAGGAAGAGGGTCTCTGTACCGACTGCGCACCGAGAGAGGCAGGCTATGTAGCCAAGGCCCGCAACGAAGCAATGCGCAGAAATATTGATGAAATGGCCGAGACCGCCACGGTATGGCAGGGCAAGATCGAAAACCGTACTACAGTATGCCCCAACTGCGGCAAACCTGCAGGAACCGGCAAATTCTGTAACGAATGCGGCGCTCCTCTCGGAACTCAGCGCTGCCCCAACTGCGGCGCACAGGTTGCGCTTGGCCTTAAATTCTGCGGGGAGTGTGGTTCGCCCATGCAGAAATCCTCCACCTGTCCGAGCTGCGGCTTTGAGAATCAGCCGGGAACAAAATTCTGCGGACAGTGCGGGACAAAGCTATGAATTATAACGCGAGGATAGAATGGTCTGCCGGCGGACAGTTGGCGGATGATCAGAATATCTCCATAGAGAAGGAGGGACTCCGGTTGGGCCGTGAGTTCCTCCTTTATGCGGACCTGGCATACCTCCGCCCCGTGAACCACCGGGTGATCCTTACCAAAATGGATCAGAGTGCCGTTATCATTTCCATGCTGGGGTTCTCCTTCGACGGCTTCTGGGAGGAGCTTATCAGCTGCTTCGGAAAGTGTACCATGGACTGCCTTTTCATGGAAGAAGAAAAGCTTATGGACTGCGAGGGCGAGTATGCGCTCCCGCCCAGCTCTGTCGCAGATGCAGAGACCGGTCGCGGCAGGATCATGCTTTATGAGGACGCCGTATGCGTACTCCCTGAAAGCAGCCATGCTGTAAGGATTCCTCTATGCTATACTTCAGAGATCCGGCTGAACGGATATATGCTGCAGCTTAGGATGCGTACCGGCGAGCTTTATACTGTCGGAAAAATGGGCTATGACACCCACCCCTTTGCTGAACGCTGTGAGAAACAGGCCGCAAAAACAAAAAAAGCCCGTGCAGGGATGCTCACGGGGATCACGCCCCAGCCGCTTTTCCCGGAGAAAGGACTGTTCAGAACGAAACAAGGCGATGAATACTGGCTTTCCGCCTACGGTGACGGCAGATGCGCGGTGGAGCTCTTTACGGGAGACGCCGCTGCAACCTATCTGTATCAGTTTGATAACCGGAAGCTCTTCACCTTCAGACTGGAGGAAGCCATGGAGGCAGTGGGAAGCCACAGAGAGATCATATTCCTTCCCGATGAGCAGATAGCGGAAAAACCGCTGTACCGTATGGCCGTTCATCGGTCGGAGGCTGTAAGATTCTTACGCTCCTGCAGCGCGGGACGGATCATACATAACACCGGTCACACCGAAAAACTCGCGGAATTCCTGGGTAGCTGAGCACCGTTTATGTAATGTGGCAGAGTGCCTTACAGGTATAGGTTCCGTTCCACCATCAGGTGGAACGAGAACCGTACGCACCCTGCTCCGAAGGAGCAGCCCGAACGAAGTGAGGGTTTGTGAACGATCTCCTTAATCGTTCACAAAGGTATACCTTTAGTAATTCTTTCCGGTTATTCTTCCGGCTTATCCACCACTAAAGTGGCCGATCCGTATGCCTTCAGCGGTCTGCCGTTTTCGTCACGTTCGAGAGTGTAGCGTACATGGAAAGGTACGCGTCCTACCGTAAGAGGCATGATCGCCTCCAGTTCATCTGCGGTTCCTTCCTCCATCTGCTTATGCCAGCTTCTGTAAAGATCCGCATAATCCGGCTGGAAGACACCGCTTTCGATAACCGGTTCGGGATAATTTCGGATCAACGGTGGCAGGCCCAGATCCCGCATACAGCGGAAACAGGGGCGCATTTCCTTTGTCGCGATAGTGTATTCCCAGGCATACATATTCGCCTGTTCAAAGGCAAATTTATATCTTGCCTCGTCTACCGATACCTGTTCAAGCTTCTTCTTCTCGGCAGTCACATTCTGTACCATGGAATAGATCAGATATCTGTCCTCGGATTCTCCTATCACCCTGAGATAAGTACGGATACAGATATGATCCTCACCGCAGCAATCCGAAACGATGGTCCTCCAGGTCTCGCACATTTCCTCATCACCCGATTTCACCGCGCGGAGTATGGCCTTTTCGTATTTTTCGCGGTCCCCTTCATCAAAGGTACTCCAGGAATCCTTCCCTATGATATCATGCTCATTCATATTCATCCCCAGTTCCTTTACATATTTACGGTTGACTCTGAGGATATCCAGAGCTTTGGTAGTCTTATCATAGGTGAATATTGCGGCGCCGCCTACAAAGTTATTGAAAATGAGGGTTTCCATGGAGTTGGGATCCCAGAATTTACCCGCATCCAGAGTCTTGATGAGATGCATGGCCGGCATCAGCGGTTCATGCTCGAGCTGCATCATCTTCTCACGGAATTCCTCCGCCGGCATGGGCTTGTAATACAGATAACCCTGGATGTAATTGCAGCCCGTGCTCTTCATATAATCCGCCTGCTCCAGCGTCTCCACGCCCTCAGCGATGACCGGCGTATTGAGCCATTTCGTCATCTGTACAATGGATGAAAGGATGGTACCACCGCGGCCGCCGACCTCACCCGCAAGGAAGGCCATATCCAGCTTGATCACATCCACATCCAGATCCTTAAGGATGTTAAGCGATGAATAGCCGCTGCCGAAATCGTCCATTTCCACTGTGTAGCCATGGTCATGAAGCTGCCTCAGCACGCTGGTGATAAGATCCCGGCCTCCGATAGCCGACGATTCTGTGATCTCGATGCGAAGGTACTTCACCGGGACATCATACTTCTTGCGTATCGTCTCTATATCCCTTACATACTCGGTATCATAAATGTCATAGCGCGACATGTTCACGGATACGGGAATAACGGAGATCCTTGCCTCGATACAGGATTTCAGGAATTTGCACACCTCTTCGAAAATGTGCAGGTCAGCCCTGTAGATCAGCTGATTTCTTTCCAGTACAGGAATAAAATCACCCGGCATCTGTACTCCGTAATCCGGATGCTTCCAGCGCATCAAAGCCTCGGCACCAACCATTCGTCTGGTGGAATGATTGATCTGCGGCTGATAAACCGGGTATATAAATCCTTTGCTTATTGCCTCATCAAAGCTGTCAACCAGTTCAGTCTCGGTTAGTTTTCTGTTCTCCTCCATACCTGACCTCTCCTCGTAATTATTGTTTGACCCCACGCTTTATTCGGCGGCCCTTTAATACCGATATCATTTTATGATGCTGGGGTCAAAAGGTATTTTGCCCCCAGCTGATGATTCGCAGCACGCACACTACGTGTGCAATGTGCTGCGAGAACACTCACGGCTCCCGTCATTTTGCTGTGCAAAATGACTACGCCATTCGTGTTCGGCGGGTCAAGTAAGGTCTCGTGCGATTGCGCAAGCGCATCGCACGGACCTTTTGACCCTATCATCATTTTATCGCTCCTTTTATCTCCTCCGTAATCTTACGGAATTCTTCAAGGAGTTTATCTACGCCTTCATCGATGGTACTTACATTTTCTTCCTTTGCTGCCAGTTCCTGCTCATAAGCAAGGTCCGCCAGCCGGTCCGCTCCGATAGTTCTTGAAGAACTCTTCAGTCCGTGTACCGCGATCTGATAATTCTTCCAGTCCTTTTCATCGTAGAATTTCTTTATGCCTTCCCCCTTTTCCTGTGCACCGTTTACATAGGTTTCCAACAGTTCAAGATAGAATTCGTCATCATCCATGGTGTAGCTGTGAGCGCCTTCAATATTGAAGCCCGCTGCCGCAAGCTTATCCACGAAGGAACCCTCCTCTTCAGCCTGCATTCCTGCTGACGAAACTTCCTCAGCCTGCACTCCTGCAGCTGAAGCTCCCTCAGCCTGCACTCCGGCCGCCAAAGCTTCCTCCGCCTTAACTTCCGCAGGCTTATCCGCCGTATCTGCAGCCGCTTCAGCAGCCGTTTCGGCTGTCTCCGCAGAAATCCCTGCCTCAGCTTCCGCAGATCTTTCCGTCTCCTGACCTGCCGGCTTTGCTGCTTCCGTTACGGTCTCTTCCGGTATATCCTCCTTATAGTACCGCTTATCCTCAGGGAGGTTCATTATCAGCATATCCTCAAGAGCCTCTATATCTATGGGCTTGGACAGATAATCCTTAAATCCGTAGGCAAGATATTCCTCCCTCGCCCCGAGAATGGCATTCGCTGTAAGAGCGATTATCGGTGTATCCTCCGGTGTAAGGTTCTGCTTCCTGATCTCCTTCAGTGCCTCCACGCCATCCATGCCCGGCATCATATGATCCATGAGGATCAGATCATACTTCTTCTCCCGTATCATATCCAGGCTGCGCCTTCCGCTGGAGCAGAGATCCGGTACGACTCCATACCGCTTCAGCAGTCCCCGGGCAACCTTAAGGTTCATTTCATTGTCATCCACCACAAGGATCTCCGCATCCCTGATCATCAGAGTCTTGCGCGGAGCTTTCTCATGCTCTTCCCTGCTTCTCAGGCGGTTATATTCTCCGATCTCGGTACCGTCGATGATCTTCTGCTCGATTTCAAAGGAAAATGTCGAACCTACCCCGTATTCACTTTCCACATTCAGCTTACTTCCCATCATGGAAAGCAGCCCCTGTACAATGGACATTCCGAGTCCGGTACCCTCGATATTTCTGTTCCTTTCTTCATCCAGACGCTGGAAGGACTGGAACAGCTTTTCCATATCCTCAGACTTGATACCTATACCGGTATCCTTTACCGCTACCCTGAGCGTATAATCCTCTTTACCGACGCCGCGCCTGCCCCAGATCGAAAGCGTTATATCACCGGTCTGGGTGTATTTCACGGCATTGGTCAGAAGATTCGTTACTACCTGCCGTATACGTACATCATCACCGAACAGGGATCTGGGCAGTGTCGGATCTATATTCAGTATCAGATTCAGACCCTTCTTTTCGGTTCTGTCAGAGATCATATTTACAAGATTATCGATCATATCCAGCGTCTCATACCGCACCTGGAGGATCTCCATCTTTCCGCTCTCGATCTTGGAGAAATCCAGGATACCATTGATCAGGGTGAGCAGTGTCTGCGACGCGCTCTTGATATTCTCGGCATATTCCCTGATCTCCGGATTCTCATTCTCCCGGAGTATCATTTCATCCATACCGATAACGGCATTGATAGGCGTTCTGATCTCATGACTCATCTGTGCCAGGAAGTCCGATTTGGCCTGTCCCGCTGCCATCGCCCTGTCCGCCGTTATCGAAAGCTCCTTGTTCATTTCCGCCTGGGAACGGATAACCCTGTTGAGCAGTATGATAACCGCTATTATACTGGCAACAATGAATACCAGATATACTATGCAGTAGAAAATGATCTCCCTGTACCATACCCAGAACTTACCTACCATTACAACACCGAATTTGGTAGAATCCATCCTGCAGACACAGAAGCTGTATGTACCATCATAATCGGTAATACGTCTTACATTTTCACCCTCGGTGTCTGTCGCGAGATATGCCGCAAGATATGCTCCCGAATACGGCGTATCGGTGATATTTACCTGATTATCGATGGACATCTGATAATCTTTATTCGGATGGTTCATGATATATCCGTTGCTGTCCACAAGAAATGCATACTCGTTGTCGTATACTTCCGAATCAAAGATATCAACGAGCTTATCAAGGTATACATCTATTCCGAACACACCGAGGTAATTCCGCTCCTCATCAAACATTGCCTGTGCGATGGTGATACAGTAATTGCCCCCTGACTCCTCATAATACGGTTCAGAGATCACCTGATTTGGATAACTGTTATAAGCATCCTTATACCATTGACGTTCGGTAAAATCAAAGTCTTCATCGGCAACCCATCCGGTATTGGAAATGATCGTATGTTCGACGTTGGGGTTTGCTATATAGCACATGGAACAGGATTCATAATTCTGGGACATCCTTTTCAGCCAGGCTACGGCGCTGTCGTAATCCTCCAGTATCTGCGGCTGAGACTCGATTATATCGGTAAACATATCCAGTATGGTGCTCTGCTCCATTTTCCACTGTGTGAGCTCCACCGCAAAATCATTAAAGTCCGAAAGCACAGTCTCCCTTACCACGCTTCCCCTGTTCCTCACATAGAAAAACATGCTGATACCGGATATAAGTATCAGTATGACGATGATGACATTTCTGAAACGCTTGATGACCTGAGCCAGCTCATGCCGCTGCTTCTTCTTCTCGGTAAGGTCGCCGGTATCCCCGGAAACAATGGTGGAGTAGGAACGCAGGTTATCCATCATTTCCTTTACCTGAAGACCGGAAGCCTTGATATCCGCCATATCGGCCTTGATATCATTGGAGTTATTGAAACGCTCCATATCGCTCAGCCGGAGTATGTTGCCCAGGGGATCATGCAGTCTGTTGAGTATACCGCCGATAAAGGCCTCCCGGCTTTTCAGTGCTTCCTGGGCCTTGATCCGGTTTCTGGAGCTGGCTATGAAAGATATCACTATAAAAAGGAACAGCAGGATATTTACAATAATATTTGCCCAGCGGTAGGCGATGGCGTCACCGTAAAGGTCTTTATCAGTGAGAAAGACCGCCATATACCAGTCATTCTTCATCTTCGAATAGATGGCGGTAACCTCCTCGCCCTCCACATCGACCTTAAAGAAATTACTGTCCTCCGAAGAATTGATGATCTTGCCGAGCACCTTGTCATATTCCGGAAATGCTGCCGAAAGCTTGATCCCGGCATAGTTTGCGTCATTATATCCGACGATCATGCCCTGGTCCGTAACTATCATTGCCTTACTGTTACTCTCACCGGCCATTTTGGAGATATACTCCTGAACACCTGTCAGAAGCATATCCATGCCAATTACGAGATCCTCATGGTTCACAAGACGCATGGAAAGGGTACAGCAGAGAACGCCGGTGATCCGATCATGATAGGGATCGGCAAAATACAGCTTCCCCGGGTTATCCATAGCTCCCTTGTACCAGTCCTGATCGGATGGCTTATAACCCGTCGGGACATCGGTTTCCGGCACATAGATCCAGTCCGGACCTGCTATGTAAAGCCGGAAAAGTATGCCCTGGGATTGCTGGAACACCAGGGTCTGCATTTTGTCTATATATTCCTCAACCGCCTCCGTACTGCCTTCCTCATAATACATAAGATCGGCACCGTAGACTATGGTCATGAGCGTTTTCTCCACATCGGAGGAAACATTCTCATACTGATATTTTAAAAGCTCCAGCCGGTCAAGTCCCCCCTGCTCGACCTGAGTCATCATGGTCCGGTTTATAAGACGGGTATTCATGAAAATGATCCCGGCAAAGACTATGATCAGCATGAAAATGATGACCAGATCGGATTTTTTCATATTTTTTTTCATGTCTGTCATCTCCGGTAGAATTCATGTATTATTCAGAACCTCACATCTTCGGATGCCCTGTATATACAGACCGGACAGGTCACGGCATCCCGGTCATCCCATGAATTCATTTACTTCCTGCGGTCCTCCGTGGGAGTGTCCCTGTTTACGATCTTCTCGGCATCAAAACGGATCAGTGTCTTATCATAATGCGATGTCTTCTTCCAACTGTTCCTGATGCGGGCAAAGACGGACTCCGCAAACTCCTCCTCCAGCTCCGGCAGAAGCAGGAAATACTGGTTCATCCGGTTTCTCATCATGATATCGCTCTTACGGAGGGCATGGACGATCACATCCCCGAATTCTTCGGTCATTTCTGCAAAATCGATGTCCGAGGTCGTTTCATCCTTTTTGGAAAGGGTGACCAGTGCGGTATAGGCAACGGTCTTATAAGTTTTGATATACCGGAGCATAAAGCGGTACGCCACGGAGAATGCCTCCCTGTCAAGCCGGAGTGCCGCATTCGCAATACTTCTTTCCTCCAGTACCTGCCGTATCCTGCGAAGCTCATCTATGGATGCAACTGATGAAGACTCAACCTTCAAAAGCTCTTCCCTGAAGAAATCAATACCGTGCTTTCCGTTCTTCTTCACCATATAGAGCGCACGGTCGGCCTTCCTGGAAAGCTCCTCGATATTTCTTCCCTGCCGGGGGATGAAGGCTACTCCGAAGGACGCGCCCAACGGTATCTGCATATCCTCACCCATCAGACGTTTTGCCATTTCCACGGTCTGACGGTTTACGCGCATTGACATCTCCCTGAGAACATTTTCATCGGTAACACCCCTCATAAAAAGAGTGAATTCATCTCCGCCCACACGGCAGCGTATATCCTGGGGAGCCGTATTGCTGGTGAGTATTTCGGCAAAATTCTTCAGAACCTGATCACCCATATCATGCCCGTAGATATCATTCACCAGTTTAAAGCTGTCCAGATCCACCATGATGAGGGCACCTGTCTCTTTTGCGCAGGCTTCGGAAAGCGCTTTCCCGGAGCTTCCTTTATTCAGAAGACCGGTCAGCTTGTCAATCGTTGCTTCCTCTGTAAGGGAACTGATCTGCTCCAGATTATCCATAATGTTCTGTACACGCTTCAGCAGCACATCGGGGCGGAAGGGCTTACGGATAAAATCCTCTGCCCCGAGGTCGAAGCCCCGTCCCTCTGTCTCCTCCGCATTATCCGCGGTCATATACATTATATGTACATCTTCCCTGTATTTATACTGAAGCAGCTTATGCATCTCAAAGCCATTCATTTCCGGCATCAGCAGATCCGAAAGGATCATATCCGGCCGTTCCTTATCATACAACTCAAGCGCTTCGGCACCTGAGGACGCAAGTATCACCTCATACTCTTTTGAAAGTATCCTGCGTGCTATCATGCGCATCATTTCTTCATCATCTACTACAAGTATTTTTCTCATCAGAGAACCTCCCCTTAAGCCTTTAAAATGCATAATAACCCATATATATCTTACTACGGAAACCTCCGTTTATGCAACGAAAAAACTTTTTCACACTGAAATTTCTTGAGGGGGACCGGCGGATATGCTATAGTGATGGTTAATTGTCCGGCTGGCACGATAAAGTGATCTTTTCCTGTCCGGCCGGGGGGATACGAAATGGAGGTTACGGCAGTGAAAAAACGGTCCGCATCAGCAAATACAGTTTATTTCATATTGCTTTTTACCCTTGTCGGTACCTTTACTGCGCTTATACTCACTTCCGGACCATGTGAAACCACCGGGGTTACCGTTGTCTCCGTAAATATGCATCCGGTTCTTAACGGAAAAGGTGAAAAAAACGCGCCGGATGCTGCGTCCGGAAAGAATCCCGGATCCGATGCAGCCGTTGCGGAAAAGTCCGGATCCGCCGGTACAGGATGGATCACCGAAAACGGCAGAACCCGCTATCTCGGAAAGGACGGGAAAGCTGTTAAGGATAAGCTCATAACAGAACAGGGAACGGATTATTATCTTGGAAAAGACGGTGTCCTTGTTACCTCCTCAGCTTTTATATATGACGGAAAGCTCCTGAATGCGGATGAAAATGGTGCCCTGTCCCCCGGGAGCGGCTGGCAGCAGCTGGACGATGGCTGGTACTTCGCCGGAGAAAACGGGACTCTGCTTACAGATACACTTAAGGATAAGGACGGAAAAAGGGTATATCTGGGCGAAGACGGAAGGATGCTCACAACTGCATTTTACACGGTCGGTGATACTCTGTTTTTTGCAGAGGCCGATGGCTCCGCCCATACCGGGGAAGGCTGGATGGAACTGGACGGAAAGATATATTACTGTGATAACAGTGGACATTTTTCCCACTCGGAATATATAACTGTTGATGAGAACAAGTATTTCATGGACCGTACCGGCGCAAAGATCGACGGCACGCCTTACTTTGATCAGTATCTCGGCTGTACGGATCTGATCGGCTATATGGAAAGTCATTTCAATGATTACTATTTCAAAACGCCCTTCAGAGGGATCGGTCAGTACGAGGATCATCCGGAGGAGCTGATCAAGCCCTACGGAGAATACGGTGAAGACGGCGGTATGAACTGCACCGGCTTTATCTCAAGCCTGGTTAAAAACAGCGGCGGAGATCTCGGAAAGGTTGAGGAAATGGGCCTCGAGGGCAGCTATGGCGCCGCGGACAGCTATCTATATCTCGGCCTGAGAAAGCTTATCCGTTATGATAAGTATGATACGGTACAGGATTTCCTTGACAGCGGAAACGCAAGAAAGGGCGATATCATTTATATCATGCCCTCCAAAGAGGATGACGAGAATGCCGACTGCCATCTGGGGGTTTTCTGGGGTGATACACCGTCGGAGAATAAAATGTGGAGCCAGACATTTTACGCGCTCTGCTCCGTTACCGAGATAACATATATTTATGATATCGGATGTATTTACGTATTCCCGCTGGCGAGGGAGTAATATGAAAACGGTTATGAAAAGAGGGACGGTTCCCGACCGGTCAGAATTTATATCCTAACATACGGGAACCGTCCCCTTTAATTCTCACAATCTTTTTTTTAATCAATATACCAGCGCGTCGTCACCGATACAGGAATCCGCATCCTCTTCGGTGGTATTACTTTCTGTTTTCTTTTCTGCAGCTGCTGTTGTTGTGGCTTCCGTCTTTGCGGTTCCCGCAGGTGCGGACGTTGTTGAAGTGGACGGTTCGCCGCAGCCTGTAAGCAGCAGTGCCACCATGATAAATGCCACGGTACATTTTTTAAGCTTTTTCATAACATTTCCCTTTCATCAGTTCATTCTTTCATAATCGCTGTACACCCATGTTCCCTTATCTTTGTAGTGGAACATATATGCCTTTTCCATACCCTGCTGGTACAGACCCGCAGGATCACATACATAAGTGTCGCCGTCTATATCTATCTCCACCCATGAATGCGCTCCTGCTCCGTCGGGCATTTTCACATATCCGGAAATCTGATGTGCGTCATAACCCATGCTGTATGCAAGATCCCTGAATACCGCCGCGTATACATAGCAGTTTCCTTCCCGATTCTGGATGCCGTACTCGGCAAGCTTTGTGGTTCCCCAGGACTTGTCGAAATCGCCCTTTCCCTTGTAAATGATCTTCATCCCCGCAAAATTCATGGCGGCTTCAAGATCCATATTCAGATCCACTGCCAGCTGCGCTGCGAGCTGATCCTCAAGATATTCGCCTTCGCCGTTTTCACGCAGATAGTAGTAGCTTCCGTCGTAATTTACAAGCTGGTCCGTACAGAGCACGCCGTCCGAATCCGCAAGAAACAACTTTCCATCTGAAAGGATATAGCCCTGATCACTTTTGATCACTCCGTTTTTATCCGCATAACGGAGCAGTCCGTCTACCGTAACGGAGCAGTCCGCAGCAAGTGCGCCGTTTGGCTTGATATAATAATTCTCGCCTTTATAGCTTATTACCTGATCCCTGAGCATTATACCGGAATCATCCATGTAGTACCATTTGCCGCCCGCTTTGACCCAGCCCGTTGCCATGATCCCGGAATCCTTGAAATAGTACCATTTTCCTCTCCATTTGTTCCATCCGGTAGCCATGGCGCCGTTCTTCTTAAAATAATACCAGCGGCCGTGAAGCTTTTTCCAACCTGTCTGCATGACTCCCGATGAATTCAGGTAGTACCACTTGTTATCAAGCTGAAGCCATCCTGTCATATCATTTCCGGATCCGTCACGATAATGCCACTGACCTTCGGCATCCTTTGACCAGCCTGTACCGGAGCTCCCTGAACCCGAGCTCTTTTTGCCGGTTGTTTTTGCCTGGGCATTCGAGGTCTTCCCTTTTGATGGCGGACACAAAAGAATTACGGAAGAGACCAGAAAAATCAGAATAAGAAAAGCCGGAATAATAACCTTCCGGAAATTTGTTCGGTTGTTCAATCGAAATTCCTCCCATAAATTTGCTCTATTAGCAGTAACTATTTGCGGTTAATCTGCTGTATTATATACAATATGTTCTCAAAACGCAACCCTGAAAGTTTTAAGTCTTTTCCGTAACTGAACAGCAACCCGGAAAATGGACAACCTTATTTTTTCAGTCCTCCCATAAATTGTTTCCATATTTTAGGTTCATTTAAGGTTTCCGCTTACACTCATGATCATACCACGCATAACTCCTCGTGCCCAGAAACAGCAAATGAGAGCTCCTTTGTGAACTGTTCGTTCACGGGAGCTCTCTTCTTACCCGCACGTTTATAAGTATCTTACTACGGATGTATTACTATTGCCGGTCTTACACCACATGACGAAGGACCAAGTTCACGACCTCGGATATTTATACCACGATATACTTTTGATCCAAAATAATCGCATCCTCCGCCACTTCCGATAGCCAACGCATGAAATGCATTAATTCCCGGTCCCCTTAACCACCAATAACAGCAACCATTAACATATATAAAATCTACCGTAAATCCGGAGGCAACATACACTCCCTGAGCTATTGCATAAGGTGTTGGCTTGGTAGAGCGAGCCTGGCTGTTATCAATCGTTCCTCTATTTCCGCCGTTGTCATCAAAACATTGCATTGCTTTATCCAAATCAATTAAAAACACTTTGTCCTCTGTATCCCTTCCCCCTTTCGTCCCAAAATGAGGATTGTTTTCGTTTTGAAGTCTGGACATTTTTATCTTGTCTTTCTCATCTGAAGTAAATGCAGCATCATAAAATGTACTATTCAACCAATTACGAAGAGAACATTTTTCCCAAGTAATATCCGTCATTTCAGAATGGTATGGCTGAGCATCTAAAACATATTTACTTAACAAGAGAAGTCCACCATCAATATCCTTTTCAATAACAATCCACTCTATTGCTTCTTTACCATTGGTCAAGTTATTATCCTGCTCATAGTGACCAAACGTAATAACATCACCCACATTCGCTTCTGCATAATTTGATCCTGAAGAAGAAGTCGATGGGTCTTCCATCATTACACCATCACTGCCAAAAGTGTATGATTTCCCGCCAATTGTTTTTTTCCCAGTTACCATGGAACCATCGCCATTGAAGTAATACCACTTACCAGCTGATTTCAACCATCCGGTCTTCATGACACCGTTTTTGAAGTAATACCATTTGCCGCTGATTTTCTGCCAGCCTGTTTTCATAATGCCGTTAGTTCCGAAATAGTACCATTTCCCGCTGATCTTCTGCCAGCCTGTCTGCATATAACCTGATTTGTCGAAATGATACCATTTGCCGTCGATCTTCTCCCATTTGCTTTTCGGATATGTTCCATCCGAATAGGAATACCACCATTTCTTACCATTCTGCTTCCACTTTCCGCTAGAGGCTTCGGCTGTGTCAGTACCTCTCAAAGCTAACTGCGGAAGCATGAGTCCTGCGATCAGGACTGCGCCACATAGTTTCTTGAGTTTCTTCATGTTGCTCCCCCCCTCGTCATTCTTTACATAAGCCAGTTTTTTCGAAAGAACGAAGTTCTTCCTCAGACAAGCCCGTGGCTGTCATAATAATATCATCCGATATCCCGGCACGACGCATACGAATAATTGTTTCTTTTTTTTCCTCAGATATGCCTTCCTTTCTCGCCGCATATGCCACATCATTCTTCAACATTTCCCATGTCATGATCGGTTCCCTCCACTTGTCATCGGTTCGCACTTCAACCACGGCCTGATGCAGTTCCTTAGTATATTCATCCCCGGCCTCACCGGTTTCAATATAGTCCAGGAACAGCTTCAACGGCCGCGGGATATCATACAACGTTCCCTTCGTATTCAGGAACACCTTCAAGGATTCGTCCTCGAGCCTGAGTTCCGTATCCTGTACACAGCGGTTTTCAAAACTGTACAGGTGTCGCCCCTGCTTAAAAGGGTCAAATGTGCAGATGAAAATAACGATATTCTTCTTCAAAGCGCTGTAGGTTTCTCCCTTTTCCAGAAGGATCATATCCATCATATCCTGATAATATCGGCTGCGCTTTGGTAGATCATTGACCTTATACGCCTGCAGTTCCACATTGTAGACTGCTTCTTCATTTTCACAGTACACATCCATTCGGATACCATATACATCTGCAGATACTTCTTCCGTCTTCTCCGGTTCGATATATATAATATCCCGGATTTTCTTTCCAAGGATACGTTCAATGCATTTTTTTGCCAGATTCTTCCGGCGCATTACCAGTCCAAAGATCACGTGATTCCTGATCGTTAATTTGTTTACATCTATTTTCATCTTTATTTTTCCTCCGTCTGTTTTCTGTAAATGATCTGTTGCTTTTCAGATGTCTGAAATAGTATAGATCCAGTACGGAGGCGACCTCACGGAACTTGAAACTTTTTTGTACGCAACAAAATATTTCATCAAAAAAATCCTTTTTTTTATTACCGGAAAGATCAAACGATCTGTCCGACAACAAAAAAGGATCGTAGTGTTACGTGCCATGAAGCCATATTTGTTTTTTCAATGGAAACGTATCTTACGCACCATTATGATGATAGCATATTTACGAGGGTAATGCAAATGAACAAATTCATTCGACATTGTTCACCTTTGATTAAGGCTACACTTCCCAATAAACAAAAAAGGTGCACCAAGAAAGACATCGTCAACTAAACAGATGGAATTAACAACAGACTATTAAAAACAGCCAAAAATGAGGGTGGAATCACACAAAGTGGTCCCATCCTCGTTTTTATCTGATTTGCTATTTTAACTTGTTTTCTTTAAGTTAAAGCAGCATATGGTAATTCCGATAGCACTAAACAGAATAAAGAATGTCCCAAACGCCGGCCTATATAATGAGTTTTTATACATAAAAGCACCAGCAAAAAGATAAACGGATGCAATAATCGCATATACATTAAAACCAAAAGCATTTTGATATCTTTTAACTATAAAAAAAACGAAGCCTGATAATATCGGTAAGAATCCAACACATATATAAAGAAGATATACCCAAACTTTTGCTTCCTCCGTCATATTTCCCATATCTTTCATCATGTCAAAAATAGACAAGGAGCCCAATCTAGATGTATAAACAGGCATAAATAAACCAAACACAAAGCATGTAATAAAAATAATCCCAACTATTCTAAACCTGTGTTCTATCCTTAATTTCTGATCATACAGCATCTCCTGCTTTGTGGAGATAATTTGATTTACAGCCTGTTGTTGAACAGCCTTGATTGCCATGGGATACCCACAAATAGGGCATTGCATTGCTTTATCAGAGATTTCATTTCCACATTCCGGACATTTAGTTAACGCCATACATAATTCCTCCATAATAGACTCTCGGAATCTCCGAGCCTTGTAAATTCTGGCTTTGTGAGATTCCATTTTTATATTTCTAATAAAAATTATACATATGATCCGCAGCTATTGTTCTTTTCCTGATAAACAGCAGATTTTTGGGGATGAACGACAAAAGAGCTGAAAAAAAGAAACCTTAGATAGTATCGAGATGGGAGCGGATTATCGTTTTTGACATATGATATGTTGAACGATATGAATACTGTTTTTCCTTCAGACAAGTCGGAATGTGAGAAAATTGCAAAGTGTTCTTCTGAAATTGACAACCTTTTCACCCTTCACCAGCGAAAGCCTCTATTGACCATCAAAATTATCTTCCCTTGGGAACAGCGTAAGTTGGGCGAGGTCGCCATCGGCTTTGATTACGTACTCAATGCGGCAGCAACTGATTATGATGGAAAAAATAAATATGTTCGTATTACAGATATAGATGATGAGACTCATTTGTTTAATGCAGATGGTTTGACCTCACCAGACACAGATTTGTCAAATGCAGAAAATTATAAGTTATCAGAAGGTGATGTTCTTTTTGCAAGAACAGGAGCAAGTGTTGGAAAAACCTATAAATATACGGTTTCTGATGGCGATGTTTACTTTGCTGGCTTCCTTATTCGAGCCAAAGTTAAGCCTGAATATGATGCAGAATTTGTTTTTCAAAACACTCTGACAGACAATTATGATAAGTTTATCAGAATTACTTCTCAGCGCTCAGGACAGCCAGGAGTGAATGCTCAGGAATACCAATCTTTTGAAATTATGGCTCCTAAATATGAGGAGCAGCGAAGAATTGGGAGATTTTTCCGGAATCTCGACAACCTTATCACCCTTCATCAGCGCATAAATAAAAAAAACATAGGAGGACTTATTAATGAACACAGCGTTAGCCAATAATAATCCCGTTCTCTTCTGCGATTATTATAAACAGTGGATTAAACTATACAAAGAAGGCGCAATTCGGCCTGTTACTATGAAAAAATACAATATGGCACATAAGTGGTTAATAAAGTTGGTTCCGCAATTAGCTATCAAAGATCTCGACCGCATCACGTATCAGAATCTTCTCAATGAATATGCGGCAGAACACGAACGTCAAACAACTATGGATTTCCACCATCATCTTAAATGTGCCATCCTTGATGCGGTAGATGAAGGACTCATTCGTAGAGATCCAACCCGAAAAGCGATTATCAAGGGCAAGTCTCCCCGAGAAAAAAAGCCGAAATATCTGAATCAATATGAACTCCACAAGCTTATTGATGATCTGCAACTCGGTGGAGAATTAAATATGGATTGGCTTCTCTTACTGATAGCAAAGACCGGCATGCGTTTTTCCGAAGCATTAGCTCTTACACCGAAGGATTTTGATCTCTCACATCAATTGTTATCCGTATCAAAAACATGGGATTATAAAGGAAACGGCGGATTTCTCCCTACTAAAAACCAGTCTTCAGTTAGAAAAATACCTTTGGATTGGCAGACAGTCATACAATTTGCTGAGCTTCTTCGTGACCTCCCCGCAGATGCTCCCATCTTTGTAAACGGACGCATATTCAGCTCAACAGTCAATGATATGCTCGCCCGACACTGTAAGAACGCAGGAATTCCTGTGATTTCAGTTCACGGATTGCGTCACACTCATGCGTCACTTCTTCTTTTTGCCGGCGTTTCTATCGCAAGTGTAGCAAGAAGGCTTGGGCATTCCAACATCACAACGACGCAAAAAACTTATCTTCATATTATTCAAGAGCTGGAGAGCAAGGACATTGATATAATCATGCGATCCTTATCTAATCTCAATTCATAACTATACTAACCTGCGTTGATAAGGGTGATAACTAAAGGGTCTGAGATATTCCCCCAGACCCTTTTTTATCCAAAACAATTCTTTTGTTTTCCGATAATCCGTTATAACAATTCCTTTGGGATTGTCTCAAACGTTTTTTTCATCATTATTCTTCCGTCTCTTGCTCGTTGTTTTTCCTATAAATATCAACCGGCTCATTTTTTTCATTATACCAATCATCCCATCCATTTATAGATTGGTTCATTACAACAGCGCCGGCAAAACTTGGTGTACACTCGCCTAATTCAAAGTCCTCCAACAGTTTCCCGCTTTCGTCTAAAGATAATAATTCTCGTGTAGCTCTTGATTTTTTGGTTGTTCCCCTATCTTCTGTCATCCCCAGAATACTCCCTTTTAAGAGAGTCCACTTCCCGTTAAGTATTTTTGCACTGGCCTTTACGGTCTTGTTATCCGACTTCTTTTTCTTTTGGAAATGATATATGCCATTCGGTATACTTTTACTTTGGCTACTTTCAACGGCTTCTTCAAAAACTTCTTCTTTGGTTTCTGTTTTAGGAAATATCACTTTCCCTTCAAACGACGACAGCAGTTTAATAGCAATATTTACATCAAGCGCAAACATTTCAGTGTCTGACACCCTGCTTTTTTCAAATATGGTGTGCAATAATTTTTCTTTCTCGTCATACGATTCCACTTCAATAGCAAAAACCCTTTTTAGTGCAGTTACATTACGATATCCATTATGCTCCAAGTTATACATCCTCTGTTCATAATTTGCCACACCAGTTTTCCCAATTTTAATAAGTCCGGGAACTGCCGATGACATAACATAGATAATCCCTTTACTATTTTCCTGCATTTCATCTCCTCCTAAACAAACATCTGCTGGAGCAATCCTTTTTTGTAGTTCTTTAACAAGTCGCACTTACGCTGATGAAGGGTGATAAGATTGTCAATAGAGTGAAAAAAAGCTCCAATCTTTCGTTCCTCCTCTAATTCCTTTGGAAAGAAAATGTCATAAGATGAAAGTTGTGGAACTGTCAATTGTGGAACTCCCGTTGATTCAACAATAACTCTCTGCGTGTTAATTGCATTTTCCAAGAAATAACAATCATGATTAGAGCGAACAGCAAGAAGCCTTACAACTGGTGTAAAATCAGTCATTCTTGCTTGTGCATGCCCCACCTCTCCACGTCCTGTTACAGTAACAGCTGGAGCTTTTACCCTATAATAATCATCGTAGTATCCTACAATACCATTATTAGTTAGAGCATTTGCATAAATAGGATATTTTCCATTTTCTACAGCTTTATCCTTATCAATATCTCCACCAGCAAGTATTTCTATAGCTTCGTCCCCCAACTTACGCTGTTCCCAAGCGCCAGTAAATCCAGGGAATCTGATCTCCGGCTCACTCTCACCATTTTGAGGAAACATTTTTTGAAGCATACCTTTTTTGTATATTTTCATCTGATCAAGCTTACGCTGATGAAGGGTGATAAGGTTGTCGAGATTTTCAAAAAATACACCGATTTTTCCCTGCTCTTCAATGTCAGGGAATAAACCTATCATGTTTTTGAATTTATTCAATGACAGAACATGCTGCCCAGTTCCTTCGGAATTCTTTTTTATTTGTTCTTCTAAACCATAGTTCAGTCTTCTCAACAAGAAATTCGAATCTGTGTCTTTGGGTTTAAATACAGGGTAGAAATAGCTGATAATCCCAATATCTATGGCATCGTTGCGGTTAAAGACAAATACGTCATTATCGCTTCTGCTTCGATACGCGAAGTATCCCCGAGGTATTACAAAGTATCCAACATTTCCACCAAGGCTTACCCGCTGGCCTGCAAAATACTCATCCTGGAGAACAATTCCTTTTTGCTGTGACGATGTTAGTACCGGGTACTGATCTTCCACAGTAGTCTTTTCAACATAATCCTCTACCACCTCACCCAACTTACGCTGTTCCCAATCGTCAGTAAAACCGGGGAAGCGAAGCTTTGGTACTTTTCTGTTATTATCTTTCATTTCTCCCCCTTATCAAAACGGAAACTCCAGCCCAAGCTGTTCAAATGACTGCTTCAGCTGCTCTTCTACCTGTGCGATTTCAGTATCTGTCTTTGCCATTTCTTCTGTAAGTGCTTCAAGGTCAATTTCTTCTTCTTTTTCCGAGGTATCCACATATCTCGGAATGTTGAGATTATAATCATTCTCAATGATTTCTGACATCGGAGCTACATGGGCATACTTCTCTATATCCTCTCTTGCTATATAAGCCGATACGATACGATCTATATCCTGATCTCGAAGTACATTCTGATCTTTTCCCTTTTCAAAATCTCTGGACGCATCGATAAAGAGAATATTCCCGGAATTGCCATTTCTCTTTTTCTTAAATACCAGCACCGCTACGGGAATACTTGTTCCGTGGAACAGATTTGCAGGAAGACCAATAACCGCATCCAGAACGTTCTGCGATTCGATCAGCCATTTCCGAATCTTCCCTTCGGCTGCCCCTCTGAAAAGTACACCGTGGGGAAGCAACACTGCAATCCGACCATCTTCCGCCATATGAAAAACCATATGCTCCACAAACTGCATATCAGCCTTTGTCTTCGGAGCGAGAACACCGGCAGAAGAATACCGCGGATCGTCCAGGAAAGAAGCATCTGCCGCTGTATTTGTTGCAGAATATGGAGGATTGCTCACCTGAATATCGAAAGGTATCGGCATTCCATTTTCATAGAAATGATCCTTCCGGAGAGTATCATCATTGTATGCTGTGAACTGCTTATACGGCACACCATGAAGCAGCATATTCATACGGTTCAGGTTGTATGTCGTGGAATTGAGTTCCTGCGAATAAAAATGTCCTACCTTATGTCTGGAAAGATTGTTCTTCACCTCAAGCAGCAGAGAGCCGGATCCTGCACAGGGATCGCAGGCATTTTTAACCTCGTCCAGCCCTGCCGTTGCAAGACGTGCCAGAAGAACAGATGCACAGGTTGCTGTAAAGAATTCTCCGGCCTTCTTCCCCGCACCACTCTGAAAGAGTCCGATCAGGATCATATATGCCGTACCAAGATAATCAAATGATGTATCCTTTGCATTGAAACTGAGGTCATTGATCTTCAGCATTACTTTGGAGATCAGTTCTGACCGCTCTGATACTTCACGGCCAAGATGATCAGCTTTCAGATTCATATCGTTGAACAGTCCTCTGAATGCTGCTTCCGAATCATGTCCGATGGTAGACGCAGAAAGCGCATTTACTGCCTTTTCAAGATCTTCAACCGTAAATGCACCATCCTTTATCCTTTCAATCAACGCTCCCCACATCTGCTCAGGAAGAATGATATATCCCAGATGATCCATAGACCATCCCTTAACTATCTCAGCATAATCCGAACTCTTCAATGCTTCCTCATATGTGATCTCATCATCTTTCAGGAGCTCATTCATGTAATCTTCCGTCTTCTCACTTAGATAGCGATAGAAGATCAATCCAAGGATATAGTTCTTAAATTCAGACGCATCCATATTTCCACGGAATTCGTTGGCGATTGCCCATAACTGCTTCGCCAGTTCATCCGATTTCTGCTTTACTTCCTGTTCCATGTCTACTCTCCCTCTGTAGTGAATTTATTATAATTATCCTTTAGGAATATCTGTATCTTTTCGATATATGCAGTAAGGCGAAGCAGGCCTTTGATTCCTAATTCACCCAACGATTGCCTCAGATATTCATTAGTGATTGCGCGCGGATCTATGAAGAAGTTATGAAGCACTCTTGAGACAAATGCCGGATCCAGATTATTCTCCTGTGAAAACTCTTCAATCTCTGTCTGCAGTATTTCTTTTTCGTACTCGTTGTACGCCTCCATGATATCCGCATCCGGATCCAGTTCAAAGAAACGCTCCTTCACGAATGATTTCATGATATCCTGCTTATACCGCATCTTCTCATTATCCGATCGTTCAATCTCCCGAAGGATCAGATCGATCGACTTCATCATTTCGTCCTTGTTGTTTCGATTGATCTCCTTCAACAGGTTAAGGATATATACCACATTGATCTTATCCGTACGGACGAGCTCAATGTTGAAATCCACATCAACAAGGATAGATTCTTTATTATCATTTTTATGCTTGTCATAATAATACAGATACCATGACTTATAATCACTGTATTCATCATCATCCAGTGTCGGGGCAAGATCTGCCCAATCAAACTTCGAGAAAGTCTTTAATGTACTGAGCTTACCGGCAAGAGAGCGGAACGCTATAATAAATCCTCTGATATCATCTTCCGACTGAAGATTTCCTGCATCATCCGCTGTAGCCACCACTGCCCGGAGCTTTTCCACGCAATCATAGTACTCTTTCACATAGAATTCATATGACTGCAACAGGTATTCATTCGGATCCCCGTCTCCGGAATACAATTTCAACGCCTCATCCTGCGCCCGTTTAATATTCCGGTATGTAATGATCTGGCCAAACTGCTTCGTCACCTTATCTACGCGATTCGTACGGCTGTATGCCTGAACCAGAGAATGCCATACAAGGTTCTTATCCAGAAACAGAGTATTTGTCGGCTTACTGTCAAAGCCGGTAAGGAACATATTTACTACAAGAAGAAGATCTACCTGTGGAAGGTCCTTCTGTTTCATTCTCTTTGAGATATCTTTTCGATAACCATCAAATTTGGAGAGATCATAATCAGTACCAAAGGTCTTATTATAATCTTTCATGCACAGCTCCAGATTCTCCGCAGCATGCATATCCGGACTTTCTTCCATATCCTGATTCACCTGATAGGTGAAAATTGCCGCAATCTTGTAATCATGCGGATTGTGTTCCTTCATGTAATGATAGTACTTCATCAACGTTTCTATCTTGTCGATTGCAAAGATAGCTGTATAAATGCTGTTATTTTCCAATCGCGTATGCTGGCTCAGATGCCCCAGAATATCATCAGAAATAGCCGCGATACGCTCATCAGAATGATATAAATCATCCAGATCGATCTTGTGCCTCTTACAGTACTCCGCATCGTCCAAAGAATTGATATCTATTTTAGAATCCTTGATGCTCTTGATTGATATACTCCTCATATATTCAACCGAAAAACGCAGAACATTTCCATCCGCAATCGCTTCCTTGATCATATATCTGTGGATACATGGGTCAAGTGTTCCTGATTTGAAAATATCCGCTGTTGTCTGCCCCTGAGGTCCTTTGTTCTCCTTAAAAATGGGCGTTCCCGTAAAACCTATATAATTTGAGTTGTCAAAATTCTTACGTATCTGCGCATGCATCTTGCCGAACTGTGACCGATGGCATTCATCTATGATAAAGACGCATTTATGCTGCTTAAAGCCTTCCATTATAGCCACATATTTATCCGACCGGAGAGCCGTCGCCATCTTCTGGATAGTAGTAACGATCAGTGTTTTTGATGAATCCTGCAGATCACGTACAAGATTTTTCGTGTTATCTGTCTGATCCACACAGCCTTCCTCAAAGGAGTTATACTCTTCTACCGTCTGATCATCCAGGTCACTGCGGTCGATAAGGAAGAATACCTTGTCAATACGCCGGTCATCCCGAAGTAATGATGCCAGCTTGAAGCTGGTAAGTGTTTTGCCGGATCCGGTCGTATGGAACACATATCCGTTCATATTTGCCGTAATGATCCTGTCAAATGCACGTTTTACCGCATAAATCTGATACGGGCGCATAACAAGTAGTGTCGGCTCGGTATCCTTGATCACATAATATTTGCTGAGCAATTCCGTTAGATGTAGTTTTGTCAGAAATGCATTCGTGAAATCCATCAGCTTATTGATTCTGACATTGAATTCATCCGTCCAGAAGAACGTGAGCGACTTCAGAATATCCTGTTTATGGCCAAACTGATCGTTCTCATTAATATTTGAGCAGTATTTTGTCATGGTAGAATTCGAGATAACAAAGATCTGAATATAGCGGAATAATCCCCGGAATGAAAATCTGCGATATCGGTTGATCTGATTCACCGCTTCATTCAGCTCTATTCCCGGGCGCTTCAGTTCGGTCTGAACTAAAGGAAGACCATTTACCAAAATTGTCACATCATAACGATTCTTATAAAGTACATCTCCTTTATGCGCCGGATCCATCGTCACCTGATGTGTCACCTGATAGATGTTCCGAGTCTCGTCATTCGTGAAAAAGACCACATAGATCTGTTTCCCGTTATCCAGCTCCAGAACCCACTGTTCACGCAGAATCCTTGCCGATTCATATATCGTATGATTCTCCAACCGGATCATCACGCGATCAAATTCTGCATTCGAAAGTTCCGCTTTCCCCTTGGCAGCGATAAGTTCCTTACTGTTCAGCTTGCAAAACTGTACCCTGAAATTATTACAGACATCATCATAGTTCCGTAATTCAATGTATTCATACCCCATATCTTCCAGTCTGGAGATATAGAGTTCTTCTACCTCATATTCCGACTTTACCTTAGCCATAGTACAGATCATCTCCTCCGCATTCCCAATACTATCCCCTTGTTTTCTCCCTGAACAATCGTACATACCGAAATTGCCTGATTCCGGTGCAACAGATATTAGCATTATATCATAGATATGAACTCTGATACAATTAATGAGGTTATGCAAGACAAGTGTGAAGTTCCGTTGAATTCCCCTCGGAAATGTGCTATCATTAAAACGGTGCGTAAGATACGTCGCCCTTGAAAATAATACTGCTTCATGGCACGTAACACTACGATCCTTTTTTGTTGCCGGACAGATAAGTCAGTCTTTCCGGTAATAAAAAAAGGATTTTTTTGATGAGGTGCGGACCGATGACAAGTGGAGGGAACCGATCATGACATGGGAAATGCTGAAGAATGATGTGGCTTACGCGGCGAGAAAGGAAGGTCTTGAAGAAGGAAGAGCGGAAGGGGAAAAAATAGGAGCATCGAAGGAAAAGACAGAAACTGCTCTTCGTATGCGCCACGCCGGGATATCTGATGATATTATCATGACAGCCACGGGCTTGTCTGAGGAAGAACTTCGTTCTTTCGAAAAAGCTGAATAGCAGGTTATCTGCCTATTAAAAGATGGCTCGCTTTAACGCATAAAAAGAGCCGAAAACCTTGCAAAACAAAGTCCTCAGCCCTCCTGTAGTGGGCCGCCGGGGGCTCGAACCCCGCACACCCTGATTAAGAGTCAGGTGCTCTACCAAATGAGCTAGCGGCCCGTATATGAGGTGCCCCGTTCAGAGCACTTCATCAGTATATTACAATGATTTTGGAAATGCAACTAATTTTTTAACTGTAGTTTATTTTTGGAAGTTTGCACAAATTTCGACCTGTTTTTTACCGATTTTTCACACCTGAACCATAAAGATCAGGCCGGATTTCGCCTGAATTCACTCATTTTCTACTCCCCGGAGCCTTCCGGAGGTGCGATACGGAGCATGCAGATCTTATTCCCCAGGGTTGAAAATTTCTGCTCATACTCGGTCATTACATTTCCCTCGGCATATTCGCTGTTATGAAGATCACGGCTGATGGCGAGTTCTTTCCAGCCGCATTCCTTTGCTGATTCTACGGAGAATTCAAAGAGGTCCTTATTATCGGTCTTAAATGTTACGCCGCCCCCCGGACTGAGCAGCTTTTCATATCTATGAAGAAAACGGTCAGAGGTGAGGCGCCTCTTGGCATGGCGATCCTTCGGCCATGGGTCGGAAAAGTTAAGATAGATATAATCCACTTCACCCGGCGCAAATACCTCTTCTATCTCCTCCGCATCCATACGTATGAAAAGCAGATTGGTAAGCTCCGGCTCCTCGGCGTGTTTTTCAATGGCGCGGAGCAGAACGCTGGAGTATTTCTCTATGCCGATATAGTTGATCTCTGGATTCCTGCGGGCCATTTCCATGAGAAAACTGCCCTTCCCCATACCTATCTCAATATGTATCGGCCTGTCGTTACCGAAGGCCTCCTTCCATCTTCCTTTATATGAACGCTCATCATGCACCACATCCCTGCTGACTGCGATCACCTCCCGTGAACCGGGAACATTTCTGAGTCTCAATAGTAACCCTCCATATTTAAACTGTTTTCGTAGATTCTACCACGAACAGGGATACCGGTCAAATATAGAATTCCTCCGATGTTCCTGTGTATAATCAGTTGTAAACCCGCGTAAAATCTGTTAAAATGTCGTGAAGGTCTGCCTTATTCCTGCAGATCATTTATTATAAGAAACTATTTGATTTCATGACTCAGAAAGGGCACCATGAAGAAACGTTATATTATTCTTCTTTCATTAATGATCATTTTCCTGCTGCCCTTTTCCGCATATGCAGCCGATCCGAATGAGATTCCGGGAAATGAGACTTTTTCCGCCGACCCGGCCACCGGGGCCTTCCCGTCAGACGGACCCGGGATCAGCGGAACTTCGGCCATAGTGATGGATATCGACACCGGTGATATCCTCTTCATGCAGGATCCTCATAAAAAGGCGGAGCCGGCAAGCACCACCAAGCTGATGACCGCACTGCTCGCTGTTGAAAAGCTTAATCCCGAGGATGAAATAGAAGTAACCCAATCCATTTACTCTAATCTCATTGAGGATGCCGTTACCATAGGGCTTATCCCCGGAGAAAAGATCACAACCAGAGATATGCTTTACGGCATGCTCCTTCCTTCGGCAAATGACGCTGCCAACGCTATAGGCGAGGGTGTCGCCGGAAGCATCAAAGCATTCGTTGAAATGATGAATCAGAAAGCAGCTGAACTCGGCTGTAAGGATACACATTTTGCCAATACCAACGGGCTTCCCGATTCAGATCATTATACAACGGTTTACGATATGGCGCTGATAGCCTGCGAGGCTTATCGCAATGCCAGGATCCGTGAAGTGATCGCCACTCCCAGCTACTGGATGGCGGCAACGAATCTGTCTGATAAGCGAGAGCTCTGGACCACCAACGAGCTGCTCTATGACGTTACTGATCTTTATTATGAATACTGCACCGGCGGAAAAACCGGTTATACAGGCAACGCAGGATACACCATGGTTGCCTTTGCGGAAAAGGACGGGCGTCGTTTGGTATCGGTTGTCTTCGGCTGTCCCACAAGTGTACAGAGGTTTCAGGATGCAGCCGCACTTCTGGACTATGGCCTTAAGGAATACCATATACTGCAGCCTTTGAAGGGCTTTACCATAGACACGGAAAGCACCCTCGCCAATGTTATCAGTGAAAATTTTTACACCGCTCTCTCACATGCACTGCCCTCGTATACCGTTGACGGAAGCCTCCGCTTCTATACCCGCAGCAGTGTAAGCAGCGATGATATCAGTAAAAGGGTTCAGCTTGACGGCGCCATAGTAAACGGCGTGGTAGGCAGGGTACAGCTTTTATATAATGGAAGGGCTCTGACAGAGGTCCCGGTACATTTGGAAGAAAGCCAGCTTGCCCCCGGAAAAGACAGCATGATAATGTCTCTCGACGGCACAGTTGCAACTGAAGACCCGCAAAACAACGGACAGAATAAGAATGAAATACTCGGCAGCACGCTTAAATCCTATGGTATTCCCATACTGCTCGCCATCCTGGCAGCCATCGGAATTCTTTTCCTTTTCCTGATGCTTCGGAAATATCAGGCCAAAAAGAGAGTCCGTGTCCGCAGGTATATGGGTGACCGGCCTCCGACCGCTCCGGTGAAAAAGCAGAAAAGAACCGCTTACTATGATGAAGATACACCTCCACCGGTACGGCGCGGCAGTGAATCCGCCCGCAGAGAACGGCGCAGCGACGGTACATTTGATCCGCAGGCGCGGCGCAGCAGGAATGAATCCGCTCGCAGAGAACGACGCAGCGACGGTACATTTGATCCGCAGGAGCGGCGCAGGAATGAATCCGCTCGCAGAGAACGACGCAGCGACGGCACATTTGATCCGCAGGCGCGGCGCAGCAAACCCTCTGACAGAAACAGGACGGCGGCCACCCGGGATATAGGGCATCAGACTGCAGGATACCGTGGCAATAAAAAAGACCTGCGTCCACGTACGGGATCCTCAGCAGGACGCCGCTCGCAGGAGAATAATCTGCGTGCAGAACGGAACGCTTCTTCAGATGGCCATCCGTTACAGGATAAAAGACAGCTGACTGATAAACAATGGTAGCATTAACATAGCTTTTCCGTACAGTCCCGGATTCCGGATACAAAGCCTCCGGAGTTGCAGAGTACAGAAAAGTTACTCATTTTCAGGGACAACGGCGATACCGGAAAGGAACAGTATGGATAAGAAGGAACAGCTTACATCCATAATAAAAGCCACAACAGAGGTTCAGAAATACTTTTTGAAAAAAAAGGATTCCTCTGAATCCCGCATTCAGGCCATAAAGCAGGAACTCTTTGAGCTTGATATCCGTTTGGACGAACAGGGGCGCACCCGTAATATGTATGCGATGAACACAAACTCCAGAAAAAATGTGTTCAGTCCTATCCAGACAGATGACAAGATCACGGAAAAAGAATCCCGGCTTGAAGAAACCATACGTACACTTATGGAACGTAAGGAAAAGCTGTCGCAGGAGCTGGATGAAGAACAGGCACTGCTTGCCGATACCGACGCCAGACTGAAACTACTTCGTACTGCACTTCACTCTGCTGCTGCCCTCGGTAAGGACCCTGCATTTTTTGATGATCCGGAACTTGACGCTTTTGAATTTCTGGAACCCCCGGAACAGCACACGGACTTATCCGAGCATGGTGAACGCATACTGAATCTTGATGCCTTTGACCGTTCATATCTTACAGCCATATTGGAAAAGAAAGTGCTCTCTCCCCTGGAGGCCGGAGAGCATAAGCTGGAGAATCTTCAGCGCATGATCAGGACTGATCCGCAACAGGCGCAGCTTATGGCCGGCGACCTTGTCCAACGTGGGAAACGTATCCGCATGATCCTTAAGGACCAGCTTGACCGTCTTCAGCCTGATTTTGATGCATCACTTCCGGTGAACCGGGCGCTGGATAACTGGATCATGCAGTTCAGGGAGCAGCATCCCGAATTCGTAATGGATGCTTCCGTTCATATAAAAAATGAAACGCTGATCCTTCCCTACATACGGGAGCTGATACTCTTCCGTCTGCTTGGCATCTTCACCGACAACATAGTGCAGCACGCATCTGCTAACCAGATACGTCTCCGCATTCAGATAAACAACGCACAGGCCGACGTCTTTATTTCAGATAACGGTGTAGGTATACCCACCGATTATGAAAAGAAGGTTCCCTGGTATAGCAGTTTACATAAAGCAGAAGAGCTTCTCTTTCTGTTAAATGGACATATGCAGATTACCGGTGCAAAGGATTATGGTACAACCGTAAGATTCTCCATTCCTCTTCCTTCAAACGACCGGTGACACGTAGATATATATAACCCTATGAAAGGAACAACCATGAAAAAAAAGATTGTAAATGCACTTGCAGCCGTGATTCCTTCGCTTACCGCCGAGGAGATCAACAACCTTATAGAGATCCCGCCTAATCCGGAAATGGGTGACTTTGCCTTTCCCTGCTTCCGGCTTGCAAAGGCTCTCCGTAAAGCTCCTCCAATGATCGCTGCGGATATCGCCGGGGAGATCACTCTTCCGGACGCCGTGGAAGAAGCAAAGGTTGCAGGTGCTTATATCAATTTCTATATTAAGAAGGATGTATACTGTGCTTCAATACTTGAACGCGTTAAAGCGGATGGCTACGGCGGAAGCTCTGAAGGCAATGGCAAGACCATTTGCATAGATTACTCCTCCCCCAACGTTGCCAAGAATTTCCATGTCGGTCATCTTCGCACTACCATCATTGGCAATTCATTATATAAGATCTTCAGCAAGCTCGGTTATCATGTAGAACGTATCAACCATCTCGGCGACTGGGGAACCCAATTCGGTAAGTTGATCGTTGCCTATAAAAAATGGGGTTCCGAAGCTGCTGTAAAAGAAAAGGGTATTGAGGAGCTTATGCGCTTATATGTTCTGTTCCATCAGGAGGCCGACAAAGATCCGGCTCTTGAGGATGAGGCGCGCGCATGGTTTGCAAAGATGGAACAGGGAAATGAAGAAGCACTCTCGATCTGGAAATGGTTTGTTGATATCAGTCTTGAGGAATTTAAACGTACCTACAAGCTCCTGGGAATGGAATTCGACCATTATACAGGTGAAAGCTTCTACCGTGACAAGACCGAGGACGTTGTAAAACGCCTTACCGACGCCGGGCTCTTAAGTGAAAGTGACGGAGCACGTATCGTGGATCTCTCCGAATTTGATATGGCACCGTGTCTTATCCTTAAAAAAGACGGAAGCTCCATCTATGCTACCCGCGATCTTGCCGCTATCTTTTATCGAAAAGAAAACTACAACTTTGAAAAATGTCTCTATGTGACCGGACAGGAACAGAAGCTGCATTTCCGCCAGGTTTTCAAGGTTGTTGAACTTCTCGGAAATGAGTGGGCGAAGGATTCATTAGTACACATACCCTACGGACTTGTGAGCCTTGGAGGTGAAAAGCTTTCATCACGTGACGGTAATGTTATTTTCGCAGAAGACATCCTTCTTGAAGCAATCTCAAAGATCCGCGAGATAATTGAAGAAAAAAATCCCGATCTGCCGGACAAGGATGATGTGGCCAAAAAGGTAGGCGTTGGCGCCGTGATCTTCAACGACCTGTATAATCAAAGGATCAAGGATGTATCCTTCCGCTGGGAACATCTGCTTAACTTTGACGGTGAAACCGGTCCTTATGTACAGTATACCTATGCACGCTGCTCCAGTATACTAAGGAAAGTTGAAGGCTTTAACCCCGATGCTGCTGTTGACGTATCCTTCCTTACCGACGAAGCATCCATGGGTCTTCTTAAGGAACTTGACCGTTTCCCCGCAGTTGTTCACGATGCAGCAGACCGTTATGAGCCCTCTGCTGTAGCACGTTATGCGGTAGCGGTAGCCCAGGCATTTAACCACTACTATACTGTCAATCGTATCAATGTTGAGGACGTAAATGAAAGAAACGCGAGGGTATCATTGGTTTACATAACTCGGTGCACTCTCAGAGATGCTTTAGCTCTGCTTGGCATTAATTGTGTAGAAGCCATGTAATCCCCGGGGTTTTCTATATGAATATTAATTCGAAAGCACTCACTAAACTCGTTATTTTTACTTGGAAATAACGGGAATAGTGAGTGTTTCCACATTATATCATGAGTAGACGTCTTTCAATTGTGCTGTGCATATTATTTATTATATGATCAAATAATCCTTATATCTTTCTTCATTCTCTATTATCTTTCCGTATATTCCTCATTTTTATTCTTATACTTTTCAGGTAGATTTATGAATTCTTATGTAATTATGTACTCTAATTTTGTCTGATATTCGATTTGTATTTTATTACTAATTCTCCAGATTATTACATCCTTCGTTGACATTGGAATATGTTCAGCATATTGCCACCGGATCGACTTTTCTTCATACTCTGTATGTTTCACGTGAAACATTGCAATAGTATTTTTTTCATTTCATAAATGCAAATATTGCATTTCTACATCGAAATAATTTTTTCTTGCTTTCATATAATCAAGGTATTCCCCTATCTACCAATATATTACTATGTATAATTCTGTCTATTATTTCACCAGGATATGTACAATTATTATTCAATTTGAATACGTTTATAATTATTGTATTTTCAAATATGGATATTATGAATTTACTCTATATTATAATATAGTACTTCGAATCAATTACCAGGGAATTATTCATTGATTATTGTAAGTTGAAATTGAATATACATACTTATATATATCTGTAATATTTGATAATCATACAGAAATATATTAATCATATCCAAATCTATTATCAAACGAATTAATCTATGATCATTCACATTCCCTTCAGGTTATTTGCTTCATATACTAAATATCAAATTCGTCATAATTATATTTCGAAATATCAATTCATCTATTCTATGTTATGTTTCACGTGAAACATTCTCAAATACCATAAACATACTTTATCATAATACTATGATGCTGGGGTCAAAAGGTATTATGCCCCCAGCTGATGATTCGCAGCACGCACACTACGTGTGCTATGTGCTGCGACAACACTCATGGTTCCTGTCATTTAGCTGTGCAAAATAACTACGACATTCGTATTCGGCGTGTCAATTAAGGTCTCGTACGATTGCGCAAGCGCATCGTGCGGACCTTTAGACCATATCATCATACTATTACACCCTTTCAATTTATCAATAAATAGAATTAGCAATTATGTTTCACGTGAAACAATAAATATGTAGAAGAATCAATTAAATCAGTCAGTTATATGTTCTAGTGATTAAATAGTTTTGATTAATATATAGGGCATTTACAATGTTCAAAAAAATATAGAAATACAAATCATGTTAAGCCATCATAGAGTTAAAAAAAATTTATCGTATCATACATATATAACATAATTTTGATATGATGATCCAAGGCACAAAGATATATTTGATACACTGTATACGAATTGCTAACACAATAATCACATCATTTATTATGGTTTATATGTTTCACGTGAAACATGTACCATGTCAAAATATGGCGAATTCGAACCAGAGAAGTTGTTACATATTAATTAAATATATATTCATATTAAGCTACTCTAGAATACATAATAGAAGTATTTTTAATTACAATATTAAATACGTTATGTAAAGATATATTTATACATATTCAGAAGTAACTACCAATCAAAATTCAAGTATATATGAATATTTCAACATATAGCATAATAAATATGAATATATTATAATTAATGAAGAAATTCTATAATGTGTATTTGAAGATAAGTACAAGACTATATAATATTTCTAATTGAAAAAAATATTGTATATTTCAAGGTATAACCGTACTTTATGAATTCCATTAGCAATACAACCAGCAGGGTAAAGAAATATCAGATTATCTACAATTTTTAAATATTGCAATAATATATACTACAAAGCAGGCCTGTATTTGATATTATGTTTCACGTGAAACAATAATTAAGGCATAACTGATACGAAAGAAGATAGAATAAACGAAGATGATTCAAATATGCGGCACAAAAGTATAGCACCCACACAAACCTATATAAAAAAATAAGGGCAAAATAGAACTACAATATAAGCATATTTTGGAAGAATTATAAAAAGCAATAATACATACATACACGAAAATGAAATATGGAATATACCCAAAAGCAACTTAAGGACAGGAATAAATCAGCCAAAAGCGGCATAAATATGAGAAATTATCTAATCAACTATCTTGTGGTTTGAAATGAGTTTACCCACTATATCTAGTTATGGAACAAACGATAAAAAAGTGGTATAATGTCTCTTACTTGTGTTCGAACATACGATAATATGATGATAGGGTCAAAAGGTCCGAGCGATACGCTTGCGCAATCGCACGAGACCTTACTTGACCCGCCGAACACGAAAGGCGTAGGCAATTTGCACAGCAAAATGACAGGAGCCGTGAGTGTTCTCGCAGCACATTGCACACGTAGTGTGCGTGCTGCGAATCATCAGCTGGGGGCAAAATACCTTTTGACCCCAGCATCATAAAATATATTAATTCATGACAAGTCCGAAAAAGAAATACGTAATAGCGGAATGCTCATTTACTTTCATCTATGAAAGAATCGGAAGCAGATTATATATTATAATATTACAGTTCGGCCATATAATACGATCCGGAGAAGACAAATGGGAAGAATCATAGCAATAGCTAATCAAAAGGGTGGCGTAGGTAAAACAACAACTTCCATCAACCTGGCTGCCTGTCTTGCAGAAAAAGGTAAGAAAGTACTGGCAATAGATATGGATCCACAGGGGAATATGACCAGTGGTCTCGGTGTTGATAAAAATACACTGACTTACTCTGTATATGATGCAATGTGTGGAAATTGCAATCTTGGAGAATGCATGTTGGTAAATGTATTCAATAATCTCAATTTACTGCCTGCAAGTCGTGAGCTGGCCGGAGCAGAAGTAGATTTCCTGGATATTGAAGAAAAACAGTACATTCTTAAAAAACTGATCAAAAATCTCAGGAAGAAATTTGACTTTATTATCATAGACTGTCCGCCTGCCTTGGGAATACTTACAATCAATTCAATGACCGCTGCCGACACAGTCATAGTGCCGATACAGTGTGAATTCTATGCTTTGGATGGTCTGACACAGCTTCTTTATACCATAGATCTGATAAAGAAAAAGCTGAACAAAATGCTGGAAATAGAAGGCGTGGTATTTACTATGTATGACGCCAGAAATAATCTGTCACAACAGGTTGTTGAAAACGTAAAAGAGAATCTTGACCAGATCATTTATAAAACACTGGTACCGAGAAATGTTCGTCTGGCAGAAGCACCCAGTTACGGCCTTCCTATCAACTTATACGATACTAAATGTGCCGGTGCTGAAGCCTATAGGGCACTTGCGGATGAAGTTATCCACAATAAACTGTTCTTATAACCGTTATTTTGTTGATAACTCTTATGTTAACTCATGAAATTGTTAACAAAACATCTTTGATCAGAAACAAACAGCAGTATAAAGACTGCTGCAATATAGAATTATGCAGAAAACAAGATGTTGTTTACATAATGTAGTTTACATAATTCTACACATTTGACCGATAACAGTTTTCAACCTATGATACCTTGCATGACTATAATCAATGTTACCATGCATGATTACCATCAATGTCACCCGGCATGATCATACGGGATGCCGGATCAATAAAATTCACACACAGAATAATTCAGGAGGACACTTAAGTGGCTGCAAAGAGAGGTCTTGGAAGAGGTATCAATGCATTGATACCCACAGATGAACCGGAACCATCAAAATCCAAAAAAAATGCCCCTGCGGGGGAAAAGGTGGTAACTAAAACCGTTACCAAAACAATAACCAAAGAAGTGGAAAAGAAGCTTCCGCTTTCGGAGATAGAACCGAATAAAACCCAGCCGCGCCGGCATTTTGATGAAGATGCTTTAAATGAGCTGGCCGATTCAATAAAGCAGTTCGGGGTGATCGAACCCATAATAGTTGTGAAAAAGAATAAGTATTATGAGATCATTGCCGGTGAAAGGCGCTGGCGTGCAGCCCGTATAGCAGGTCTTAAGGAAGTTCCCGTACTCATACGTGAATATACAAAACAGCAGCAGGTTGAGATCGCACTTATAGAGAATCTTCAGAGAGAAGATCTTAATCCCATCGAAGAAGCCCAGGCCTATCAGCGGCTTATCGAGGAATTCCATCTTAAGCAGGATGAGGTAGCGGACAGAGTATCTAAAGGCCGCACCACCATCACGAATTCACTTCGTCTGCTCAAGCTGTGTGACAAGGTACAGCAGATGGTGATAGAAGATATGCTTACGACCGGTCATGCGCGCTGCCTTATTCAGATCACAGATCCGGATGTTCAGTATGAAACAGCGATGAATATTTTCGACAGAAAACTGTCCGTCCGTGAAACAGAGCAGTACGTAAAGCAGATCATTAAATCCATGGAGGCTGCCCCTGTACCTGACGAAGCGCCTGCGGCGCCAGACCTCACTGCGATCTATCGTGAGATCGAGGAGAATCTGAAAAATGTACTGGGGACAAAAGCAGTAGTCAAAGCAAAGAACAAAGATCGCGGACGTATCGAGATAGAGTATTATTCCGCAGATGACATGGAGCGTATACTTCACCTCCTCTACGGAATTGCAAAACGGGAGGACGCTTAGCCTATGGATCAGTCAACAACTGTTTTCGGTATAAAGCTGGAGGTCATCGTGATCATTCTGCTTGTGCTGATAGTGGTCCTGGCTGTACTTTTGATCCTCACCATCCGTAAAATGAATTTCATCAGCCGGAAATACTATGTACTTATGAGCGGCAAAAAAGGAAAGGATCTCGAAAAGATCATTTTCACCCGCTTTAAGGAAATGGATAAGGTGAAGAAAAACGCCCGCCGGGTTACCGCGGAACACCAGAAATTCAAGGGACACCTTGACTCCTGTTATAACAAGATAGGCCTTATAAAGTATGACGCCTTTGAGAATCTTTCAGGAAAACTCAGCTTCTCGCTGGCTTTGCTGAACAAAGACAATTCCGGTATAGTACTCAACACACTGCATTCCCGTGAGGGATGCTATACCTATGCGAAGGAGATCATCAGAGGAGAATCCTATATCACTCTCTCCGAGGAAGAAAAGGAAGCTATAAAGAAGGCCATGACTCTTGATGATGAGATCAATGCACTTACCGATCCGGAAAATGAAACCTTCGATATCGATTAAAAAACGACCTGCATGATCCGTAATGAAGACCTCCATCCGGTGCGCAGGATCATACGGGTAAACATATAATAAAAAAGGAGAATCTCATGTTAGACATTAAATTCGTCCGCGAAAACCCGGACATAGTAAAGGAAAATATCAAAAAGAAATTCCAGGACAGAAAGCTTCCCATGGTGGACGAAGCCATTGCTCTTGACCGTCGCCGCAGAGAGATCCAGGGCGAGGCAGACCAGCTCCGCAATGAAAAGAATAAGACCTCAAAAGAGATCGGACGTCTGATGGCATCCGGTGATAAGGAGGGCGCAGAAGCTGTAAAGGCAAAGGTTGCCGAATTCTCCGCACGTCTTAAGGAACTGGAGCAGGAAGCGCCGGAAGTTGAGGAAGCTCTCCGCAAGATTATGCTCGTTCTTCCCAATATCATCGATCCTTCAGTACCCATAGGTAAGGACGACAGCGAAAATGTTGAGGTTCAGCGTTACGGCGAACCTGTGGTTCCAGACTTTGAGATTCCCTATCACACAGAGATCATGGAGAAACTTGCAGGAATAGATCTTGATGCCGCAAGAAGAGTTGCAGGCAACGGTTTCTATTATCTTGTTGGCGATATCGCGCGTCTTCATTCCGCTATACTTACATATGCAAGGGATTTCATGATTGGCAAGGGATTCACCTACTGCATACCTCCCTTCATGATCAGAAGCGATGTGGTTACCGGCGTTATGAGCTTTGATGAAATGGAATCCATGATGTACAAGATTGAAGGTGAAGACCTGTATCTGATCGGTACAAGCGAGCATTCCATGATAGGTCGTTTCATCGATGAAATGATAGACGAAGCATCACTTCCTCTTACACTTACCAGTTATTCTCCCTGCTTCCGTAAGGAGAAGGGCGCTCATGGTCTGGAGGAGCGCGGTGTATATCGTATCCACCAGTTTGAAAAGCAGGAGATGATCGTAATCTGCAAGCCCGAAGATTCCATGGACTGGTTCCACAAGATGTATAATTACACGGTTGAACTGTTCCGTACACTGGATGTACCCGTCCGTACACTCGAATGCTGCTCCGGCGACCTTGCAGATCTTAAGGTAAAATCCATCGATGTGGAAGCCTGGTCTCCCCGCCAGCAAAAGTATTTCGAGGTGGGAAGCTGCTCCAATCTGGGTGATGCCCAGGCCCGCCGTCTTAAGATCCGCATAAAGGGTGAAGACGGTCAGAAGTATCTGGCACATACCCTGAACAACACGGTAGTTGCTCCTCCACGTATGCTCATTGCCTTCCTTGAAAATAACCTTCAGGCTGACGGTTCCGTAAGGATCCCTGAGGTTCTTCGTCCCTACATGGGCGGTAAAGAAGTACTTACCCCCGGAAACTGACACTCCATCATTCTTTTCTGTGGTTCCGGTGAACAGTAACAAAATCAGATCAAACGGAGACTCTATGAACAGTTATCTAAGCGCCATCGGCTTCAGTAAAATTAAATCACTGCACCAGCTGGATCAGCTTCATAGAGATGTTATGAAGAATCCCGATCACCGCACAGTTACAGGATATTCCCTGAGTCATTCCTGTGTACAGCTGGATAAAAGCTACGGATCCGGGATCGGTCTTTCACTCATCGGTGAAATGGATTCCTCGGGATCCTTTCTTGCCGAGCATGCATTTCCCTGCATTGCACCCGGACCCTATACCTTTACCGATGATGTGATACTTGAGGAACGCGTTTCCGTAACGGGCTTTTCCGGTGTACTCGATAATGTAAATCTGTCCGTGATCTTCTATGTGCAGAATATAGCCTATGTAAACGGACTCATGTGGAACAACCGCGTCCCGAATAAAATGCGTATCTCCCTGAACGGACTCAGTATTGAAGGCTCTGTACTTATTCCTCTCAACAAATCCGAACAGGAAAGGGAATACGATCTGGATAAAAGAAGAGAAGAGATGAATGCTATACGGGATTACCGTAATGGAAATGATACCATCTATGATCTGCTCCTCCTGAAGGATATGGACCGGAAGGATGCCGCAGACCGCAGACTCCAGACGGAGGATGTGCTTTCCATCGTGGATACAAGCATAATCCCCTACGGTACGGAGTGTGATATCTTTGATCTGATAGGTACTATCGTAGCGGTAAATATGACAGAAAATTCCCGTACCCGTGAACAGATATATATACTTGATATCGAATGCCTTTATTATATCATCCGTATTGCGATCAATAAGGAAAAGCTCATGGGTGAACCGATCCCGGGACGTCGTTTCCGCGGGATCACCTGGCTTCAGGGTACGGTTCTGGCAGAAAAAATATAAACCTTGACGCAAGACGATTTTTCATATAAAATAAGTCTTTGTGAAGGAATATATCACTTAAGTCCGCGTAGCTCAGCTGGATAGAGCGACCGCCTCCTAAGCGGTAGGTCGGAGGTTCAAATCCTCTCGTGGACGTTCTTTTTATATACTAACGCTTCATAGGGAGGTATCCGCATGAAATCAGACGTAATCCAGGTTAGCAGTAAAGGTTCAGGTATTCACGAAGCTTTTGATCAGGCCGAAGCCGTTGCGGCTTTTGCAAAACTTACAAAAAAAGAATCCCTGCAGATCCGTCTTCTGACCGAAGAAATGATGGGCATGCTTCAGGGGATGACCGGAGAAACTGAAGCAGAGTTCTGGATCGAAGCAGACGGTAAGAATTTCAGATTGAATCTTACTACTAATACGGTTATGAGCAGTGAGAAGAGAAGGGCACTTCTCTCAAATACATCTTCAGGCAAAAATGTCCACGCAAAAGGTTTTATGGGTAAGCTGCGTGATATCCTGGAACGTATGCTGGAGCCCTATGATAATTCCATGTCCAGTGCATATGCGGGCGGATGGTCCTCGGATCCTTCGGTAATGACAGGTACCGCGGGAACCGCCATGTGGTCATATAATACCTACCGGGATTCTCTCAATGATATATCGGCCGACAACAAGAAGGAAGCCTGGGATGAACTGGAGAAATCCATAGTGGGAAGCCTTTCCGATGATGTACAGATAGGCATCAAGGGTGATAAGGTACAGATGATAATCTTCAAGAGTTTTAAATAAGCATTAAATAAGTATCAAAAAAAGGAGACCGAAATGATCTCCTTCTTTTTTGATGTTTATCAATACCTGCTGCTGTTATCCTTTTTCTTCAGATATACAACAACCTTTCTGTAAGGCTCCTCTCCCTCACTTCTTGTTGCTACGAAGCGGTCATTCTGAAGTGTGGAATGAATGATCCTTCTTTCATAAGGATTCATGGGCTCCAATGTAAAGGAACGACGTGTTCTCTTTACCTTGAATGCAATATTCTTGGCCAGGTTCTCGAGAGTCTCCTTACGACGTGCACGATAGTTCTCGGTATCAAGCTTTACACGGATGTATTTATCCTTGCTCTTCTTATTTACGTAAAGACTGATGAGATACTGAAGTGCATCCAGAGTCTGTCCGCGCTTTCCGATAAGAACGCCCATATCGGGTCCTTCTACATCTATTGAAAGCTCATTCTCTTCATCCGCAAAGGATAAGCTCACTTCCGCATTCAGTTCCATAGCCGCAAAAAGCTTATCAAGATATTCCTTAGTAGAATCAAGGATAGCGGTTTTTTCTCCTTCTGTAAGAGGTTCACCCTTTGCTTTCGGCTTTTCGGTCGAAGGAGCGGGTTCAAATTCTCCCTCCTCGTCATAGTTCTCCTGTACAACAGGCTTTTCCTTATATTCTTCCTTAACAGGAGCTTCTTTAACCGGAGCTTCTTCTGCAGGAGTAATATTTCCTATCCCTGCTTCAAGTACGGAAGTCTTTACTCTGGCTTTGATAATGGCAGGCTTTGCGCCAATGCCGAGGAAGCCTGTACTTCCCTTTTCAACGATCAGCTTTTCAAGGTCTGATGTGGTAACACCAAATTCCCTTGCTGCTTCGATCAGTGCGTCATCAATGGTCTTCGCACGAAATTCTTTATATTCCATTTTTTTACCGACTCCTTAATTGTCTCCCTTTTCATTGTAATCACGCAGGGCATTTGCTTTTGATGCGAGACTTCCGGGTTTGTATTTTACATTCCTGTCGCCGGAAGAATTCTCCTTATACGATGTGGCTGAGGTATAGCTCTTCAGTCTGGCTCCTCCATACTGACGCATTCCTGCTGACTCCTCTTCAGACGCTGACGAACTTCCGCCGCCGGCTGCTTCCTGCATACGGTCAAGGAAGGATTTCTTCTCCTTACCGCCGTTCTTTGCTTTCTTCTTTTCCATCTTTAACTCAGCTTTAAGTCTTGCCTTCTCGGTAATGGCTTCCATATCCGCATGATCGTAATAACGGTTTGTTAATAGGGTGATAACCACACTGACAAGGGCACTGATTGCCCAGTAAAGACCGAGACCTGCAGGTACGGTGATGGTTACGAAGAAGGACATAACAGGCATTATCATCATGAAACGCCTCATGGACTTCATCTGCTGATCCTGCTGCGGATCACCCGTAGACTGCTGGGGCATAACCTTCATTGAAAGGAACTGGAAAAGAAATGCCGATACGGGAATGATAAGTGCCCATGTCCATGCCCATCCCGGTGCTTCCGAAAGGTTGATGCCGAGGATAAACTGATTACTGTCAATGATATCGGCCTGATTGGTGTTTATTGCACTGACAACCTCACTGTTTCCGGAGAAAATTACCTTAAGCTTTTCAAAAAGCTCATTTCCGCATCTTGCAAGTACATCAATGACCGAGTTTACAGCACTCTTACCGGCGTCCGAAGCAATATTAATATCACTTGAAAAAGCCTGCAGAGTAACTCTCGGTATCTTATTATCCGTAATGAACTGCGCAAGCATATCATGCGCGCCTTCTGTTTTTACGATAGCATTTGCTATAGGTTCATACAGATTTTTTATCGTTCCTACATATGCAGGGATATTCTGAATAACATTGTAAAGTGAAAGGAAAATGGGCAGCTGAAGCAATGAAGTGAGACAGCCGCTGCTCATTTTAATGCCGTACTTCTTCTGAAGTGCACTTGTTTCTCTCTGCTGTGCCAGAACGGACTGATTATCCTTCTTTCCCTTATACTTCTTGGTTATCTTTTGGAATTCGGGACGAAGATAAGCCTGGATCTTCTGGGAACGTGTAGACTTTATGCTGAGAGGAAACATCAGAAGACGCATCAATACCGTAAACAAAATGATGGAAAGGGCTATCGAAACAACTCCCATACTGTGGAACATATTATAGATACCTTCCATAATCCATCCAAGCAGTGTGGAAAGAGGACCGAGAAACCCTCCGCTCTTCGTTAATATCATTTTTTTCTGTCTCCTTTATGGTACCGGATCATATCCTCCCTCGCTGAACGGATTGCAGCGGAGTATTCTCCATACAGCAAGCCGTGTACCCTTGAAAAAACCATATTTTTCATATGCCTGAATGGCATATTCCGAACAGGTCGGATAGAATATACAGGTACCGTGTCCTTTTAATTTGGACAGATGTTTCTGGTAAAACCTGATCAATCGGATGCAAGCTTTTTTCATGATTCATGTACCCCGCTTTCCTTCTGGAAAATGTGGTGTTTTCTGAGCAAATGCAGGTACGCGCTTTCAATGTCCGAAAATACCGTACCCTTCGCCAAAGGGCGGGCTACGATCACAAGATCATAGCCATCCTTCAACTTACTTTTGTTTAAGCGATAGCTCTCTCTGATCAATCGTGTGATTCTGTGTCTTACGACACTGTTTCCAACCTTTTTGCTTACCGAGATTCCGATCCTACTGCACATCCCAGGATTGGGAAGGACGTACATCACTAAATACTTGTTGGCATACGATTCTCTGTGGGCATACACCCTGCCAAACTCCCGGTAATCCTTCAGTGAATGAATTCCCTTCATCACTCATCCTCTCTCCTAAGCGGAAAGAACCTTTCTTCCCTTTGCCCTTCTGGCGGAAAGAACCTTACGTCCGTTTGCTGTGCTCATTCTCTTGCGGAAACCATGCACCTTTGATCTTGAGCGCTTCTTCGGCTGAAATGTCATCTTCATAGTGGAAAATCCTCCTTTCTCTGTTTTTTAAACATTTTTCAGTCCCCAAAAATAGCTAAAAAGGGACAATCTCACTTATTTTATTAAAATGCAATATAAAAGTCAATAGCTAAAATTTTTTTTGGTTTACGTAATTATCCACATGTTGTTAACATTCTGTTGATAACTTACTTATTTGATGTGGATATTTGTTTATTAAAACCACTGTATGCCGCTTTTACGTTCTTTTCCCTGTTATTTACTTATCTACATTTTTTTTTATTCAATTTACATAACTATACCCTCCGTAAACAACGGAAATCCTTGTGTAAACTGTGATTTTGTAGTATAGTATTACTATATGCGCAAATGGCAAAGGATGGTTTTTTTACGGCAATGAAGAAACAGATTGAAGAAAACTGGGAGAATATTCTTAATCTTCTGGAGACGCAGTATGACATTTCCCGGATCATAATCGATACATGGATACGCTCTCTTGAAATCTATGAAGTACGGGATAATACCGTATATTTCTATGTGGATGAGAAAAGAGGCAAGCACGGAGTGGATTATCTCCATAAAAAAGGCTATGATACCTTTCTCATGTCATCTATCCGCGAGATCCTCAACGATTCAAATATAGAAATAGTGATCGACGAAAAGTCTTCCTTTATTAATAAGAAGATTTCCGACAAAAAAGAAAATGCAGAGTCAGAGGACAATACTCCCTACAGCTCTGCTTATTATGCTGCCATAAGAAAAAGCAATCTCAACGGTAAATATACCTTTGACAACTTTATCGTGGGCGACGGTAACAAGCATGCCTTCGCAACCTGCGTGGCAGTAGCGGATGAACCCAGTCAGGATAACTTTAATCCTCTCTTCTTATACGGAGGCTCCGGTCTGGGTAAGACCCATCTTATCCAGTCCATAGCACATTATATACTTCAGCATGATCCCGAAGCCCACGTACTTTATGTAACATCCGAGGTTTTCACCAATGATATCATTTCTTCCATACAGAATAACACGATGGAAGAATTCCGTGAAAAATACCGTCAGGTGGATGTGCTTATCATCGATGATATTCAGGAGATCATAGGAAGAGAGCGTACGCAACAGGAGTTCTTCAACACATTTAACTTCCTTTACGAAGCGGGAAAACAGATCATTATATCCTCAGACCGTCCTCCGAGAGAGATAAAGTCCCTCGATGAAAGGCTGCGTTCACGTTTCGAATGGGGAGTTCCCATTGATATCCACGCTCCCGACTACGAAACCCGTATGGCCATACTTAAGAATAAGGCCGAGCTTGCGGGTATGACCAATATTCCCGAGGATGTATTCAAATATATAGCTGAAAATATAGTATCAAATGTACGTGAACTGGAAGGAGCTCTGAATAAGATCCGCGTTTATTCAAGGCTGTCCAATGATACCATAAATGTTGAAATGGCCCAGGACATGCTTAAAGATCTCATTTCGAGGGATACCAGCATTTCAATAACTCCGGAGTTCATAATGAATGTGGTTGCTTCCCACATGAATGTATCCATAGAGGATATCAAGTCAAAGAAGAGAAATCAGGAGATAGCCATAGCAAGACAGCTGGTCATGTACCTCTCCAGAGAACTTACCGACAAAAGCCTCCAGGCCATTGGGGATACTGTTGGTGGGAAAGACCATGCAACTGTTTATAGTGGTATTAAGAAGATCAAGGAGAAGATGGATGAGGATCCCCAGTTTACCGTTACCGTACAGGTTATCACAGGTAAGATAGATCCTTCAAAATCCTTATCAACACAGTAGGATGATGTAAAAATCCTTATTTTACAAGGATTGAGGCACTTATCAACATATCAACATCACCTACTACTATAACTACTGATATATTATTTATTTTATTATATTTCAGCCGGACCGGCAAAAGGAGCGAAACCGTGAGAATCAAATGCAGGAAATCAACACTTAACAGTGGATTAGCTATAGTTTCCAAAGCTGTTTCCACCAAGACTACTTCTCCCATACTCGAATGTGTACTGCTTCAGGCTATGGGTGGAGAATTGAGACTTATAGCAAATAATCTTGAGCTTGGTATAGAAACCACTATAGAAGCTACCATTCTCGAAGAGGGACAGGTTGCTCTTGAGGCAAAGCTCTTTATGGATATCATAAGAAGTCTTCCCGACAGTGAAGTAGATCTTGAGACTACGTCTGATATCAGGGTTGAGATCCATTGCGAGAAGGCAAGATTTACCATTCCGTGCCGCAACGGGGATGAGTTTTCACTTCTTCCCGATATTGAGAAGGAGAAGAGCATTCAGATATCGCAGCTTGCGTTGAGAGATGTGATAAGACAGACTATTTTCTCTATATCCGATAATGAGAATGCCAAAATGATGACAGGTGTATCATTTGAGGTGAAAGATGATCAGCTTATTGTTATAACACTTGACGGACATCGTATTTCAAGAAGAAAGATAGCTCTCAGGGGAATTAATCCGGATGTAAATGTTGTTGTTCCCGGAAAGACTCTTCAGGAGCTTTCAAAGATAATAACAGGAGGAGCGGATGATCTTGTTGATATCTATTTCTCCGGCCAGCACCTTCAGTTTGAATATGACAGGACAAGAGTGGTAAGCCGTATTCTGGAAGGTGAATATTTCAAGATAGCCACAATGATGTCAATGGGACACAGTCTTAAGGTTACGGCAAATAAGAAAGAGCTTATGGGTATCATTGACCGTGCAAGACTTCTTATACAGGAAACAGATAAGAAGCCTATAGTTGTAAGTGTAAAGAATGACGGTAATCTTTATGTAAGACTTGATACAAATCTCGGATCCATGAAGGAGGAAATGGAGATAACGAAGGAGGGTGATGAGATAATCATCGGCCTTAATCCTAAGTTCATCATGGATGCGTTAAGAGTTATAGATGATGATGATGTAAGCATTTATATGACGGATTCCAAGAATCCGTGCATGATAAAGAATGATAATGAGGATTATGTATATATCATCCTTCCGATAACCATCAATACCGATATTTATCATAATTAACAGGGAAGAATATATGGAAAAGATCACCATACGTGATGAATTCATAAAGCTGGGTCAGGCAATGAAGCTTGCGGGCCTTATCGATTCTGGAGTGGAAGCTAAGGAAGTTATACAGGGAGGCCAGGTTCAGGTCAACGGAGAGACTGATCTCAGAAGAGGAAGAAAACTGGTACCCGGCGATACATTTACATACAAGGGAAAAACGGTTCAGGTTACGGGAAAGCAGTAGGTCTGCATGTACATAGAGAAGATATATCTGGAAAATTTCAGAAATTATAAAAAACTGGAAGCAGACTTCAGTGACAGGATAAATATTCTCTATGGAGATAATGCCCAGGGAAAGACCAATATACTTGAGGCATTATATGTAGGCGCCACGACGCGTTCGCACCGTCCGGTAAAGGATAAGGATATGATCCTCTTCGGTGAGGAAGAATCCCACATCCGTATAGAGGTTAAAAAGAGAAATATCGGACACAGGGTGGATATGCACCTTCGAAAGGGAAAATCCAAGACAGTGATGATCGACGGGATCCCTATCCGAAGAACCTCGGAGCTGTTCGGACTGATCAATATCATATTTTTCTCACCTGAGGATCTGGCGATAGTAAAGGAAGGACCTGCGGAAAGAAGGCGCTTCATGGATATGGAGTTGTGCCAGCTGAGCAGGATATATTACAGTAATCTTGCGGATTACAATAAGGTCCTTAATCAGAGAAATAATCTGCTCAGATCCATAAGCTATAACAGGAGTCTCATGGATACCCTCGAAGTGTGGGATGAACAGCTGGTCACTTATGGCAAAAGGGTGATAGAGGAACGCAGCAATTTCATAGACATGCTGAGAGAACTTGTGATAAGGGTCCACGGGGAGATAACCGAAGGCAGGGAGAATATAGAAATAAAATATGAGCCTCAGGTAAAGGCTGATGATCTTTCGGATGTTCTTCTTGACAGAAGAGATATGGATCTTAAATATGCCACCACCACCACCGGTCCCCAGAGGGATGATATAGGGATATATATAGACGGAAAGGATGTAAGGGCATACGGATCACAGGGGCAGCAGAGGACAGCGGCTCTTACGCTGAAGCTTGCGGAGATAGAGCTTGTAAGAAGTGTTATAAATGATACGCCTATCCTTCTTCTGGATGATGTTATGTCGGAGCTGGATACAAAGAGAAGAAATGCGCTTCTGGGAACTATAAATAATCTTCAGACTATAGTTACCTGTACAGGCTATGATGATTTTATTAAAGAGAGAATACCCATGGATAACATTTTTCATGTTGTTAAGGGCAGTGTAAACAAGATGTAAATATATACTTTTCGAAAGTGTTGAGTGAAAGAAAAGGGTGAAAAAATGGCGGAAGAAATCTACGACGCGGAACAAATTCAGATACTGGAGGGACTGGAGGCTGTAAGAAAAAGACCGGGTATGTATATCGGAAGTACCTCTGCCCGCGGACTGCATCATCTGGTGTACGAAATAGTTGATAATGCCGTGGATGAAGCCCTGGCAGGCTACTGCAGCGAGATCCAGGTATATATCAATGAGGATAATTCCATAACCGTTGTTGATAACGGCCGCGGAATTCCCGTTGATATCCAGAAGAAAGCCGGACGTCCTGCGGTTGAGGTTGTATTTACCGTGCTTCATGCCGGAGGTAAATTCGGCGGAGGAGGATACAAGGTTTCCGGCGGTCTTCACGGAGTGGGATCTTCTGTCGTAAATGCACTTTCCGACTGGCTTGAGGTAGAGGTAAAGCGTGACGGAAAGATATATCGTCAGCGTTATGAACGCGGAAATGTAATGTATGATCTTAAGGTTGTGGGTGAAGCGGAAGGAACCGGCACCAAGGTTACCTTTAAGCCTGACGCGACCATATTCGATGAGGTTATATACGATTATGATACGCTCCGTGTGCGTCTCCGCGAGACTGCCTTTCTTACAAAAAATCTGAAGATATCCCTTCAGGATCTGAGAGGACCGGAGGAGGAACACCGCAGTGACACCTTCCATTATGAGGGAGGTATCAAGGAATTTGTGGCTTACCTGAATCGTCATAAGACCCCTCTTTACGATAAGATCATCTACTGCGAGGGCACAAAGGATAATATATACGTTGAGGTTGCTCTTCAACATAATGATTCATATAACGAGATAGTCAACAGCTTTGTTAATAATATAATAACTCCTGAAGGAGGTATGCATCTTACAGGCTTCCGTGCGGCTATCACCAAGGTACTGAATGAGTACGCGAGAAATCAGAAGTTTTTGAAGGAAAAGGATGAAAATCTTCAGGGAGATGATTTCCGTGAAGGGCTTACAGCCATCATTTCCATAAAAATAGAGGATCCGCAGTTTGAAGGCCAGACCAAGCAGAAGCTGGGAAATGCCTCCGCCCGTTCGGCGGTGGAATCCATCGTAAGTGAGCAGCTGGTATATTTCCTTGAACAGAATCCCCAGATTGCAAAGGCCATAATCGACAAGGCCATGCAGGCGCAGAAGGCCCGGAATGCCGCAAGAAAAGCCAAGGAAATGGTCCGTAAAACGGAGCTTTCCGGAGGTATAGCACTTCCCGGTAAGCTTGCGGACTGTTCGGATAAGGATCCCAAAAAATGCGAGATATATCTGGTCGAGGGAGATTCCGCAGGCGGTTCCGCAAAGACTGCAAGGAACAGAGCTACGCAGGCTATACTGCCGCTCCGCGGTAAGATACTGAACGTAGAGAAGGCAAGACTGGATCATATTCTGGAGAATGCCGAGATCAATGCGATGATCACTGCCTTCGGTACGGGTATCCATGACAGCTTCGATATAGAAAAGCTTAGATATGACAAGATCATAATCATGACGGATGCCGATGTGGATGGCGCACATATCGCCACCCTGCTGCTGACATTCTTCTACCGTTTCATGCCCGATCTGATACGTAAGGGACATGTATATCTGGCACAGCCTCCGCTCTACCGTCTGGAGAAGAACAAAAAATTCTGGTACGCCTACAGTGACGATGAGCTCTCTAAGATCATAGAGGAAGTCGGAAGGGATCAGAATAACAAGGTACAGCGATACAAAGGTCTCGGTGAGATGGATGCAGAACAGCTTTGGGATACCACCATGGATCCCGAAAAGCGTATCCTTCTCAGGGTAGCGGTGGATGAACATGACGAATCAGAGGTGGATCTTACTTTTAATGTCCTTATGGGTGACAAGGTAGAACCCAGAAAGAAATTCATAGAAGAAAACGCAAAGTTTGTTAAGAATCTGGACATATAAGTGTGGGATATATCCGAATGTATTTTTTGACCAATGGTTTAACGGAGAATATAAATGGAAGACGATAAAGTATTTGATGATGTCCGGGAAGTGGATCTTAAAAAGACCATGGAGACATCCTATATAGACTACGCCATGAGCGTTATTGCCGCCCGTGCCCTTCCCGATGTAAGGGACGGTCTCAAGCCGGTTCAGCGACGCATACTCTTTTCCATGGTTGAGCTGAATAACGGACCCGACAAGCCGCATCGTAAATGTGCGCGTATCGTCGGTGATACCATGGGTAAATATCACCCCCACGGTGACAGTTCCATTTATGATGCGCTGGTAAAGCTTGCGCAGGAATGGAATACCCGTTATCCTCTTGTGGACGGTCACGGTAACTTCGGTTCTGTAGACGGTGACGGGGCTGCTGCCATGCGTTATACCGAAGCGAGACTTACCAAAATATCCACGGAAATGTTGATGGATATCAACAAGGATACAGTGGATTTCATACCGAATTTCGATGAAACCGAAAAGGAGCCCACGGTGCTCCCCAGCCGTTATCCGAATCTTCTGGTTAACGGAACCACCGGTATCGCGGTCGGTATGGCTACAAACATCCCTCCCCACAATCTCAGCGAAGTGATCAATGCTGCCGTAAAAATGATCGATAACCGTATAAATGAGGATCGTGATACGGAGATAGAAGAACTGCTGGAGATTGTAAAGGGACCTGATTTTCCCACCGGAGCCGAGATCCTCGGAACTGCCGGGATAGAGGAGGCATACCGCACAGGACGCGGTAAGATCAGGGTTCGTGCCATTACCAACATAGAACCCATGAGCGGCGGAAAGCAGCGTATAGTGGTCACGGAGCTGCCCTATATGGTAAACAAGTCCATGCTTATCGCAAAGATCGCGGAGCTTGTGAAAAACAAGAGGGTTGACGGCATTACGGACCTTCGTGATGAATCCAACCGTGAAGGTATGCGGATCGTGATCGAACTCCGTCGTGACAGTAATGCAAATGTGATCCTTAACAATCTTTATAAACATACCCAGCTGGAAGATACCTTCGGTGTCAATATGCTGGCACTGGTCAATAATGAACCTAAGGTAATGTCCCTTCCCGATATACTGAAGCATTATCTTCTGCATCAGGAGGACGTGGTCACCAGAAGGACAAGATTTGACCTTAAGAAGGCAGAGGAAAGAGCCCATATAGTTGAGGGTCTTCTTATCGCCATCGACAACATCGATGAGGTGATCAGGATAATCCGCGGTTCCGAAAATGTCAATGCCGCAAAGCTTGCCCTGCAGGAGCGCTTCGGTCTCACGGAGATTCAGGCTACGGCTATTGTCGACATGCGTCTTCGTGCTCTTACCGGACTGGAAAGAGAGAAGCTGGAGGAAGAGTACAGAGAACTGCAGGAGAAGATCGCGGAATACAGAGCCATCCTTGCCGATCCCAAGAAGCTTTTGGCGGTCATCCGCGAAGAGCTGCTGGCAATATCCGTTAAATACGGCGATAAGCGCCGCACCAGGATAGGTGCCGCTGTGGGTGAGATGCTGGACGAGGACCTTATCAAGAAGGAGAATACGGTCATTTCCATGACCCATCTTGGTTACATCAAGAGGTCGAGCGTTGATAACTTCCATGCCCAGGGCAGAGGCGGCAAGGGAATCAAGGGCATGCAGACCATTGAGGATGATTATATCGAAGATCTGCTGATGACGACGACCCTGCATTATATCATGTTCTTTACCAATAAGGGCCGTGCATACAGGCTGAGGGGTTATCAGATCCCGGAGGCAGGCCGTACCGCAAGGGGAACGGCCATAGTCAATCTGCTCCAGCTTGAGGGAGATGAGAAGATCACTGCCATAATCCCGCTTAAGGAATACAGTGATTCCAAATATCTGATCATGGTTACAAAGAACGGCATGATCAAGAAGACCCATGTTACGGAATATGCAAATATCCGCAAGAACGGTATCATCGCCATTACCCTTAAGGATGAGGATGAGCTGATAGAGGTTAAGACAACAGATAATACAAGGGATCTGTTCATGGTATCCAGAAACGGTATGTGCATCCGCTTTAATGACAGGGATGTGCGCAGCACCGGCCGTTCCTCCATGGGTGTACGCGGCATGAACCTTGCCGAGGGTGATGAAGTGATCGGCATGCAGATGAATACCCAGGGCGAATCCCTGTTGATCGTTACCGAGCGCGGTATGGGCAAGAGGACGAAGATCAGTGAATTCCCGGTTCAGCACAGGGGCGGCAAGGGTCTGAAATGCTACAAGATCACCGAAAAGACCGGATATATCGTAGGTGTTAAGGCTGTAAATGATGATCATGAGATCATGATGATAACGACACAGGGCATACTGATACAGCTGAAATGCTCCGATATTTCCACCTACAGCCGTATAACCTCCGGAGTTAAGCTTATCAATCTGAGTCATAAGGAAGATAAAAAAGAAGAGATCCTTGTGGCCAGCATCGCCAAGGTCCGGGACAGCATTGAACAGACAGAGGCTGCGCTCCGTAAGCTTGAGGAGGAAAGTAAAGAGGCTGCGGACGAGGTCATTATCAGAGATTTGGATAATAATGAAGAAGAATATGATGAGGATGATACCGAAGCCGGAGAAGAAGACGATATAGAAGAAGCTGGGGAAAAAGCTGAGGAAGATCCCGGGGAAGACTCTTAAAAATACGGCAGGGATGGTAAAGATCCGCCGGATGAATAAAGGCATCCTGAGTAAGAGGTAATGAGGAGGTCTGATATATGGAAGATTTTAAGGAAAATATAGAATCCCTTACGAATACCAAGGGTCTGGAAGACCTTCTGATAGGTATTGCCTATTGGCTTGCCGTGATCGCAGTTGTAATTTTTATCTTCTACATCTGCATCAAGATCAACAATCTGTTCCAGACCAGAAAGAATAAGAAAGCGCTCAGGGACCGGGATGACTTCCTTGCATAGAGAGAGACGCTGACGGAAGGGGACCTCTGTGTTACGCAGGGGTCCTTTCTGATATGTGCGATAAGGCCATAAGGAGTATTCATTAAATTCAGGCATCCGGAATACCGGGTGCGGAATATATCGAAAGGAAAGAGGCATGAAAGAAATACTTACGTCCGACATTTCTGCTGCGGTAAAGGAGCTTTGTATCTCCGCAAATCTTTTTCTTGAACCGGATATGCAGAGGGCACTGCGGGAAGCGGCAGATACGGAGAAAAGCACACTTGGAAAAAAGATACTGGGGCAGCTGAAGGAGAATCTGAGCATTGCCGAAAAGGACCGGATCCCTATCTGTCAGGACACCGGCATGGCTGTATTCTTTGTCAGGCTGGGGCAGGAGGTCCATCTTGACGGAAGTCTTACGGAAGCGATCAATGAAGGCGTACGTATGGGCTATGAAGAGGGTTATCTTAGAAAATCAGTGGTAGGTGATCCTCTGCTCAGGATCAATACAAATGACAATACTCCCGCGATCATTCATTATGATGTGGTGCCGGGGGATGAGCTGAAGATAACCATAGCACCCAAGGGCTTCGGCAGCGAGAATATGAGCCGCCAGTTTATGCTTAAGCCTGCCGACGGAGTGGAGGGTGTGAAGAATGCCATACTCCAGACGGTAAAGGATGCGGGACCGAATGCCTGTCCGCCCTTTGTTGTCGGAGTCGGGATAGGGGGAGATTTCGAGCTTTCCTGTATTCTTGCCAAAAAAGCCCTGACACGTTCCATAGAGGTAAGGCACAGTCTTCCCCATATACGTGCGCTTGAGGCGGAAATGCTGGATAAGATCAACCGGATGGGTATCGGTCCTGCAGGACTGGGAGGAAAGAATACAGCCCTTGCGGTAAATATCGAAACCTACGCGACGCATATCGCAGGTCTTCCGGTAGCGGTGAATATGTGCTGCCATGTTAACAGGCACAAGACGGTGACATTATAGCGGATCATGCTGACTGAGACGGATCGGAAAACGGGAAAAGAAAGGAACATATATGGAAACTTCAATAACCTTGCCTGCACAGAAGGAAGAACTGACAGAACTTCATGCCGGCGACTATGTATATCTGTCCGGGACCATTTATACGGCACGGGATGCCGCGCATAAGCGTCTGTACGAGAGCATTACCCGTGGAGAGAGTCTCCCCATAGATCTGGAGGGAACCGTTCTTTATTATCTCGGTCCCACGCCGGCAAAGCCGGGACAGGCGATAGGCTCCGCAGGACCCACCACCTCCAGCAGAATGGACAAATATACCCCGCTCCTGCTTAAATGCGGTCTTTACGGCATGATCGGAAAGGGAAAGCGTTCAGAGGATGTAAGGAGAGCCATTGTTGAAAACAGAGCGGTATATTTTGCTGCAGTGGGGGGAGCAGGCGCATTGCTGTCAAAATGCATTAAAAGATCTGAGGTGATAGCCTACGAGGATCTTGGTACGGAGGCCATCCGCCGTCTTACGGTGGAGCGTCTGCCGGTGATAGTCATTATGGATTCAAGAGGAAATAACCTCTACGAAACAGCAGTGCAGTCTTACCTCAACAAATATGCCGGCAATTAAGGCCTGATCATGGAGTCGGACAAATGGGAGCAGAAGCCGTAACTGAAAGTGTATTTTCCGTAACCGGGTATTTGAAGGATAACTACAACCTTCTTATTATGCTGTTCGGTGTTTTTGTTGTGTATTTCAGCGCCAGAAGATACGCCATGCCGCGTGCGGAGAAGATTTTGCCCTATATTGCGGTGGGGATCTTCCTGTGTTCGGTATTTGAATATATTGAAAACTATTATGCTTCACTGGAGGTATATCATTTTCAGAGAAGTCTGTTCCACGCGATAAAAAGCTTTTTTTATTGCAGTATTCTTTTTATTGTCACCAGACTGGCTGCGGCAAGGAAACGGAAGATACTGTCATTACCCTTTGCAATTTGTATCTTATATAATATTCTTATGCTGTTCAATACTGAGTGGACGGTGTATTATACGGAGGATAACCGGAGCTGCAGAGGTTATCTGGGATATACCCCCTTCATTATGGACATGATATATCTGGTAATGCTGCTTTATTATTCCCAGAAGCAATTTCATGAAAACCGTATACTCCGCAGAAATATTTTTCTTTATTTCACCATAACCATTTCACTGACAAGTATTCTGATAATCCTTGGAATACATCAGGAGGTTAATACCCTCTGTATCTTCTGTATACTGCTTTATATGGTTTACTTTACCATTACCCGGCAGGCCGATACCCGGAGGGAGCTTATGATGGCTGATATGCAGCTGTACCAGAGACAGATCGGGCCGCACTTCATATATAACGGACTGGGAGTTATCCGGTCGCTGCTGCCGAGAGAGGAATCCGAGGCTAAGGATGTGCTGGATCATTTTACAAGGTATCTGAGGGGAAATGCGGAGATCCTCACAACGGCCGATCTGATCCCGCTTTCCAAAGAACTGGATATTATTGATAATTACCTTTATATGGCGGAGAAAAGGTTTGAAGACAGTATAGCCTATGAAAAGGATCTGAAAAATATTGATTTTAATGTTCCCGCATTTTCGGTTCAGATCCTTGTGGAAAATGCAGTGCGTCACGGCATACGCAGGCGTGAGGATGGTAAGGGAACACTCTGGCTATCCTGCTATACATCAAAAAAATACAATACCATCGTTGTAAAGGATGACGGTGTAGGATTTGATGTAAAGGAACTGGTGGAGTATTGGGAGGAAGTGAGTCGTAACGGCAGTATCGACTGGCATGATCTCCGGAAAAAGGATCCGGACAGCAGTCATCTGGGTCTGATCAATCTCAGAAAAAGACTGGAGATACAGTGCGGAGGAAGGCTCACGATAAAGAGCGTTATCGGAAAGGGAACCATAGCTAAAATAACGATACCTGTAAAGTACGGCAGGGACAGACAACAGGAGAGAATGAAATAATATGAACATACTGATCGTGGATGATGAGGCAGCGGAAAGAAAAAATCTTATCAATGTGCTGAAAAATGTGGTTCCCCAGGCAGAGGTTACGGCGGTGGGAAACGCAACCGCAGCGGTGGATCATATCGCGGAAGGGAATTACGATATAGCATTTCTTGATGTGGAGATGCCCGGAAGAAACGGGATACAGCTGGCTAAGGAGATAGGAGAAATGTCTCCGCAGACCAATATAGTAATGGTTACAGCCTATGACCGGTATGCTATGGAGGCACACAGGCTTTTTGTAAGCGGGTATATTTTGAAACCTGCGATGGAGGATGAAGTGGATCAGGTATTAAAAAATCTCCGCCGGCCTGTGGATACACTGCCAAAAGGGCTTTACCTCAGATGCTTCGGTAACTTCGAGGTGTTTTATGACGGAAATATAGTGCATTTTCACCGCAAGAGAGCTAAGGAAATGCTGGCCTACCTGGTGGACCGCCGGGGTGCGGGCGTTACCGGTAAGGAGCTGCGCGCGGTACTGTGGGAGGATGCGGCCGAGGATAGCGAGAGACAGAGGGATTATATGCAGAAGATCTGGTATGACCTCAGAAATACCCTGACTGATCTTGGCTGCGATGACGTCGTGACTCACAGCGGAAACCTTTATGCCGTTAATATTTCGAATATTAAATGTGATTATTATGATGCGCTTAACAGAAAGGGCGGAAAGATCAGCGGTTATATCGGTGAATATATGAGCCAGTACAGCTGGGCCGAGGATTCGGATATACGGAGTGTGGATTATTAGGACAGGGCAGAATTTCGGAGTGCGGATGCGTCCGTCATCGATTCCTGTGACCGGGAACAGTAACTTATAAGAGGCCGGACCTTAAAAATCAGCTTGACAGAGTGCAGTGGATTTGTTATTATTACTGAGTGCGATTTCGCATATAACTGATGAAGTCACTGGTTTCGCGGATGTGAAAGCTTGGTGAGGGATTCGGGCACTGGAGATGTACTCAAGTGGCTGAAGAGGCGCCCCTGCTAAGGGTGTAGGTCGGGGAACCGGCGCGAGGGTTCAAATCCCTCCATCTCCGTAGTCTGAATATAGAAGGAATGATCGATGGCATAAGGAGCGCAGCGTGGTCCTGCCGGTGAGAACATTTCCTTTCTGCATTCGGATATAAGAGATATTCCCACATGGTTTCGCGTGCAGGTTCATCTTTTGATCTTCCTCGATAGCTCAATGGTAGAGCACTCGGCTGTTAACCGAGTTGTTGTAGGTTCGAGCCCTACTCGGGGAGCTTTCCATATAGTATATGGGATTACTTTTTTATACCTAAGGTGCTGTAGCCAAGTGGTAAGGCGTGGGACTGCAACTCCCTGATCATCGGTTCAAATCCGTTCAGCACCTCAAGAAAGCACCGGAAGATCCCCCGGTGCTTTTTTTACGCGATTCGACCGGCAAGAGGGCGTGCCTCATTTGCAGGTTTCTTTTATTTCAGGATATGGCTCAGGAACTCCCTCAGCCGTGCATTTTTTGGATTTGTAAAAAGCTCATTGGGCGGTGCGTCTTCCTGGATCATACCTTTGTCGATAAAGATCACGCGGCTGGAAACGCCCATGGCAAAGCCCATTTCATGGGTTACAACCACCATAGTCATTCCATAGGATGCAAGATCCTTCATTATGCGGAGGACTTCTCCCACCATCTCGGGATCGAGAGCGGAGGTAGGTTCATCGAAGAGCATGATCTCAGGCTTCATGGCAAGAGACCTCGCGATGGCCACGCGCTGCTGCTGTCCGCCTGAAAGCTGTGAAGGATAGTTTTCCGCCTTATCCTTAAGACCGACGCTGTCCAGCAGCCTGAGGGCCTCCTCCTCCGCCTCTTCTTTACTCATCAGACCGAGATTTACGGGTGCAAGAGTGATATTTGCCTTAACCGTCATATTCTTAAAAAGGTTGAACTGCTGGAATACCATTCCGATCCGTTCCCGGATCTTTCGCTGCTCGCTGTCGCTTCTGCCGGTGATCTCCTCCCCGTCCAGCTTAATACTGCCGCTGTCCGGTACCTCAAGAAGATTGATGGAACGGATGAAGGTGGACTTACCGCATCCGGAGGGTCCGATAACGGAGATAACCTCGCCTTTTCTTATATCCATGGAGATCCCTTTAAGGACCTCATTTCCGTCAAAGGATTTCTTCAGATCCTTTATGGATAAAAGGATTTCATTATCGTTCATTCTTCTTCAGCCTCCTTTCCAGTTTGGACACAAGCGCCGAGAGCAGCATAACGATGAAGAGATAGATCAGCGCCACTGCGAGCAGCGGAAGCAGCGGTTCATAGGTGATACTACGTATGATATCGCCGCCCTTTGTAAGATCCTGCAGGCCTATATAACCGGCGATGGAGGTCTCTTTGAGCAGTGAAATGAACTCGTTTCCGATGGCAGGCAGCACGTTCTTCAGGGCCTGTGGCAGTATGATGTTCTTCATCATGGTGGAGTAGCTGAGGCCCAGACTCTTAGCCGCTTCAAACTGCCCCTCGTCAATGGACATGATACCCGAACGAATAACCTCGCACAGATAAGCTGAGGAATTAAGCCCGAAGGCTATGATCGCCACCAGGACCTTATTTATATCCACGGAAGCAAAGATCACGAAGTAAATGATCAGCAGCTGAACCATCATGGGAGTGCCGCGGAATATTGTGACATACATCTTGGCAAGGAAATTAGGGATCTTCATCGATCCGTTCTTGTCATGTCCCACACGGATGAGGGCCAGCAGGAAACCGAGCGCGGCGCCTATAAGTATCGCACATACGGTGATGATCAGGGTATTCAGCAGACCCTGAAGAAGGAATTTCCAACGGTTATCCTTGATGAAGTTATTATATATCTTGCCGGTAATGCTCTGGGAATCCTTTATCGCGTCATTGTCCCTTACGATGATCACCTGCTTGGAGGTTGCGTAGGGATTGGAGAAATTGATCTGTTTTTTACGTTCTTCGGTTACGGTGAAGCCTGCAAGACCGATGTCAGCCTTGCCCGAGCTTACCGCATTTATTATGGAATCAAATTCCATATCCGTAACAACAAGGGTACGCCCCATGATATCGGCAACAGCCCTGGCTATATCCACATCTATACCGATGATGGTTCCGCCTTCGTAGAATTCGTAGGGAGGAAACTGGGCATTTGTAGCCATTTTCAGCGGCTTGCCGTCAGTTACCGTAGAAGTGTAGTTGAAAGGCTCCGTTTCACCGGAGAGTTCGTTGGGTATGTAATTATTGATGATCTTGGTAAGGGTTCCGTTATTTTCCAGAGTTTCCAGAGCAGCATTGAATTCACTCAGAAGCTCCTCGTTTTCTTTGGCTATAACTGCGGCATATTCCTCCAGGGTAAACTCTTCATCAAGGATCATGAGCTCTGTGTTCTGCCTGACATAAGCCTTGGCGGGCTGCAGGTCTATGACTACGCAGTCAATCTTTCCCTGTTTCAGCGAGGATATGGCATCGGCGCCTTTGTTGTAACGCTCTATCTTAGTACCGGCGTCATCACCCTCCATATCGGAGACATAGATATCTCCGGTGGTTCCGAGCTGTACGCCAATGACCTTTCCGTCCATGTCATCAACAGAAAAAACCCGGTTTTCCGGGATATTGTTTCCACAGGCGGTGAGGCTGAGGACCGCAAAAAGCAGCAGGAAGAGCCCCAGCAGTTTCCTTTTTTGTTTACTTACGATAGCAGACATTCGTAAAGTCCTTTCTTACGGATATAGTTACGATATTGTTAATATTCAGCATCGGGTGAGAGGAAGACAGGCCGCCAGAGCTCCGGCTATACGCGTCATGCGTTCATCGGCTATATGCCATACATCCGTGAGCGGCCACGGCAGATCCAGGATGTATTCTCTGTCGTTTTTCCCAAGTCTCTCCAGTTCCCGAAGGAAGCGTTCCTTCTCCGCGTAAAGCCGCCGGCCGAAATCGCAGCGATAATAAGGCTGCTCCGGAGCAGGGATTTCGGTTACCACCTGACGCATGGATACCCGCCCATAGGGCCCCTCATCCTTTACATATGAGACTTTGCGTAAGCTTTTTCCCGCAGGCTCCGTAAGAGATATCCTGCCGGTTTCGATATAATGCCTCCAGACCATTTCCGAGATACGCCTTTTTTCCGTCGGGAAGGAAAGCTTTCCGGCGATCTCCGTTACGGTGAGTCCGCAGTCGGCAAGGTGCCGTACAGCGTCTCCGCTGGCAAGATCATTTATGAAATTTGCCAGAGTATTCTCGAAAGTCCCCAAAGTATAACCCCTAACACTGAACATATAAAAATGATGATAGGGTCAAAAGGTCCGTGCGATGCGACGAGACCTTACTTGACCCGCCGAACACGAATGGCGTAGTCATTTTGCACAGCAAAATACCTTTTTACCCCAGAATCATAAAATAAATGTAGCAGAATTGGGGGGGATTTACAATACTTCATGATCGATTATAATGGTTACAGGGCGAAGCATTTACGGCCATCCTGCGCTCCTGATGCGGGGTATCCGGAGCAGAAGGTGCTGAAAAGTAAAAAAAAGATCATATAATGATGCATTTTTGAAACATTTCGATGCTATCATAAAAATATGAGCATACGGCTCTATGGTTCAGCTGATTTAACTGACGGTTTATTTCAGGAGGATAATATTTTATGAAAAGGGTAAAAGGTTTGGCAGCAGTCACTATACTTGCCCTTCTCTGCTCCGCCTGCGGGAAGCAGGAAGCAGAGAAGATCACAGGTTATGGAGAAGCAGGGACAACCGCCGTGGAGGCAGCAGCGTCAGAGGGAAATGATCCGGAGCAGGGTACCCCGGAGCCGGATGTGACCGAAAGCGGTCCAACGGGAGATCTTCCCCCAATGCAGTTCAGCGGGGATCCGATCTGGGAAGGAAATACCTCATTGGACGGTATTCCGGTGGAGATCAGTATAAACCAGCTGGTGAGAGATACGGACATATTGCATGTATTCCGCCTTACTACTATAACTGAGGACCGTGTCAGGGAGAAGGAGACGGTAAAGAATATTTTCGGTGATACCGCAAAAGAGGTGAAACGAACGCTTTCCCTGTCCGGCGGTGATGCGTTAAGGCTGATCTGGGATGCGGGCGGCTATATATCCCAGAACGCAGGCGAGTATAGCTTTGATTACTCGGAGAAATCAACAGCGGAATCCTGGGTGGATAACAGTGAGTATTACTGGCATACCTATGAAGGCATGTATCTTGATACGGAATACCAGCTTGGAATAGGTTACAACAAGGAGTCCTGTGAGAAGATGCTGTCTCTGTATCCCAAAAATCCCGGAGATGCGATAGGGGTTCCGAGTTGTGACCGTGCGGATATAGTGTGGTTTTCCGCTGACGGACCGAACTCAACATACTGGAACGGAGTTTATCTGAAGGAAGCCATGAAGGACAGGCCGAACCGTACCCGGAGCACGGAAGAGGAGCTCTGCCGGAAGGTTATGGAATTCTCAAAAGAGATGCTCTATGTCGATGTCAGCAGAGAGGACCTGCGCAGCATGACCGGCAGTGAGGTGGGAAGTCCCCAGACGAACGAGCTGTTCTTCTATGCGTCGAAGGATGAGGATAATAAAGAGTTTCCGGGAGCCGTGCTTGACGGATATGTTGTCAGCTGGGATATGTTCCATTCGGGAGAATATATGGGCGTATATGGAAACAGCGGAAATTTCGGTGTTACGGATAAAGGCGTGGTAGCCGGGACCATGGTCGCCAGCTATGAGGTGACGGAGGAGCTGACGGATAATGCTGAGGTTCTGAAATTTGATGCAGTGATGGAATCACTTTCCAAATATATCACGGAGAATTTCGACAAAAGCAGGGTAAACGGTCAGAAGCTTCAGATCCACATGGCGACCCTGATCTACTATCCGGTAACCAAGAATGAAGATCCCACAGAAAGCACTCTGGTTCCGGCGTGGGATTTTAAGGTAACAAGTAACGGAGTGATAGCCGAGATAATCATGAATGCGCTTGACGGAAGTTACCTGAGTACGCTTTATCTGAATTAGATCACAGGTGTGCTATACTTATGATGTCTGATATCTGAGCAATAATTTAGGGGTGATACAATGGAAATAATACAGAAGGAACTCTCTTTTTACCGGGACTCAAAGAGGATCTACGGAAGGCTGTATCTTCCTGCCCGTCTTTCCGAAACCGGCGTGAAACCTCCGGCTGTGATCCTTTCACATGGGTTTAACGGTGATATCTCCGGGATAGGTTCATTTGCCGGGGAGTTTGCCGGAGCCGGCTGTATAGCTTATGCATATGAGTTCATCGGCGGCGGACTGAATGTTCAAAGCGATGGAAAAACGACGGAAATGTCTGTACTTACGGAGGCAGAGGATCTGAAATGTGTTATGGACGGGATCGCGGCTCTGCCGGAGGTTGATCCGGACAATCTGTTCCTGATGGGAGAGAGCCAGGGTGGATTTGTTTCAACCTACGCTGCGGCCGAATATCCGGATAAAGTCCGCGGTCTGATAGCTCTTTTCCCGGCGTATGTCCTGCAGGACGATGCCCGGGCGAGGGTGAGGCGAAATCATTCGATCCCGGATATTGAAGAGGTGATGGGCGTTCCCCTGGGACGGATCTATACGGAGGACGCAGGTTCCTTTGACATCTATGACCGGATGCCGGCATATAAAAGCCCTGTTCTACTTTTACACGGGACTGCGGATACCCTTGTACCACTGAGGTATTCGGAACGGGCTGCGGAAGTATTTCCCCATGCCGTGCTTATTAAGATCCCCGGAGCAGGGCACGGATTTGTCGGAAGAGAACGGGAGCAGGCCATGGAAGAAATGCTCCGGTTTATCCGTGAAAATGAAAGACAATGACAGTATGCAGAATATTATCGACAGGGTGGAAGCATTTTTTTAACTGACATTTCTCCCGTACTGTCGTATAATGTGATGGGAGCCGGACAGGCTGCAATGCTATATCGACATGATAAGGAGAAGACATGGATCAGGAAGCTGTTACAACGGAGGAACTGAAGGCCGGACCGGGTTCCGGTATGAAGAAGAGTGTGGTCATAATATATCTTTTGCTGTTTTATACGGCCTGGTCACTGTGCGTGCTGCTGCTCTTCAAAGAGCTTGAGAAGAGCATTGAGAATGAGACGCTGTTCGAACTCGTGCGGTCCGGCGTGGTTAAAAATCTGGTATGGACCCTGCCGGCGCTGCTGCTTATAAAGAAGTATGGTCCTTTTCTTCAGGTCAGCCTTAAGGAAATGTTCGGTTTTAAGCTTAAATGGCTTGAGGTTCTTCTCATAGCAGTGTTTTTTACAGTGTGTATTATCATTCCGCAGTTCATACGAAAAGGAGGACTGTCCATATCCGAAAGCTTTGGCCCGGGCAATGTGGTCGGGCTCCTGTTCGTAGGTCTTACGGAGGAGCTGGTATTTCGCGGATGGCTGCTCAATGTCTCTTATCTTAAGGATAAGCATACGCTGTCCATCGCGGTAAATACGCTCTTTTTCCTGCTCATTCATTTTCCCATCCGGATAGCTACGGGAACCTTTGTGTCATTCTTTACCACCGGCGGGTTCGTATCCGTCCTGATCGTGGGCTGGGTTCTGGGAGAGGCTTTCATCAGATACCGGAGTATACTGCCGTGCATCCTGCTGCATATGTACTGGGATCTGCTGGTGATGATGTTTGTGTAAAGGTGAAGAACATGGCAGAACACAGGTATCCGGGGGCTGTTGGGATATGTATCCGGAGTGTGACAGTTCTGTGACAAAACGTGTGATATAGTATACACATAAAAAACCTCTTCCCTTTACTCTACGGGAGTCCGGAACAGCTTGAGCCGGGCTCCCGTTACTGTTATAATGGGGGTAGATGTTCAGGATAGGGAAAAAGGCAGACCGCCTTATTCTCCCCCGTATATCCATAAGACAGACAAAGGACAGCGCGTTACATTTTAAAAGGATCCCGGAAAATGATGCACAGTTTTCAGAAAAAAAGCGGAGGATACATATGACAGAAAGACCTACATTTATCATCGGTCACAAGAATCCGGATACAGATTCCATCGCTGCGGCGATCGCGTATGAGTATCTGAAATCCCAGCTGGAGGACGGGGTTTTCGTGGCATCCCGCTGCGGAAATGTCAACAGTGAGACCCAGTATGTGCTGGACAGGTTTGATCTCAGACCGCCCCGCTTCATCGGCGACGTCCGCACTCAGGTGAGGGATATGGAAATGCGCCGGATCGAGGGCGTTCCGGAGGGCATGTCTCTCAAGAATGCCTGGGAGATCATGAAGGAGAACAAGGTTGTGACCCTCTGTGTAACAGAGGGAAAGCTGCTGAAGGCGCTGATCACCACCGGCGATATCATGGAATCCTATATGGGATCCTATGAGGCAAATACTCTGGCGGCGGCAAAGACAAGCTACCGCAATATAGTGGATACCCTGGACGGTGAAATGATCGAAGGAAATATAGATGATATCCAGACAGAGGGAAAGGTTCTGATCGGAGCCGGAACGCCGGATGCCATGGAGAAGCAGATAGCACCTCATGATATGGTGATACTCGGCGACCGTTACGATTCACATTTCTGTGCAATAGAAATGGATGCGGACTGCATCATAGTCTGCGGAGGGTCATCGGTCACAGAGAGTATCCGCAGGCTGGCGAGGGAGAAGGGCTGCAAGATCATCTGCACGCCCCACAGTACCTTTACCGTTGCGAGACTTATATACCAGAGCATGCCCATACGTTATTTCATGAGGTCGAAGAATCTAATAACCTTCAAGATGGATGATTATATCGAGGACGTGCTGCCCACCATGGCGCAGACCAGGCACCGCTACTTCCCGGTGGTGGATTCCGCAGGCCGCTACAAGGGTATGGTCAGCCGCCGTAACTTCCTGGGAGCCTCCAAAAAGAAGGTGATCCTGGTGGATCATAATGAGAAGTCACAGGCTGTAAACGGTGTGGATTCTGCGGATCTTCTGGAGATCATCGATCACCACAGGCTCGGGACCATAACCACATCACGGCCGGTTTATTTCCGCAATCAGCCGGTGGGCTGTACCTGTACCATTATCTATCAGATGTTCTGGGATGAGGGTATCGATATCCCGAAGGATATAGCCGGACTTATGCTTTCGGCCATCATTTCCGATACGCTGCTGTACCGCTCACCGACCTGTACCCAGGCGGACCGTATAGCGGGTGAGGGTCTGGCAAAGATCGCGGGAGTTGATCCGGAGGAGCTGGCAACGGCCATGTTTACCGCAGGCAGTGACATGGGCGGTAAGACGCCGGAGGAGATCCTTCATCAGGACTTCAAGAAATTCAACGTCGGAGATTATTCCATCGCTGTCGGACAGATCAGCACGATGGATGCAAATGAAGTGGAACTGATTAAGGATCGTCTTGCACCGGAAATGGAAAGGCTGCGTGACAGGGATAATGTGGATATGCTGTTCTTTATGATCACCAATATCCTTCAGGAATCATCGGATGTGCTCTTCTCGGGTTCCAGTGCGGAGGTGATCCTGGAGACGGGCTTTAATGTAACATCAAAAGACCACACAAGCGTGCACCTTCCGGGCGTGGTTTCCAGGAAGAAACAGATGCTGCCTACGATCACAGGGAGTCTGCAGGGTATAGGATAAAAAAAGCAGGGGGGGAAGGTTCCCGACTCAACGGGAACCTTCCCCCCTTTTATGCTTTTCAACATTTATTTCGCAAAGGGATTCTCCGACGGGTACCGGACTCCTGCGGGACGATTATACTCGATCTCATCCAGTTCCACGCCGATGAACTTAAATACCTCAAAGAGCAGTCTTCCGCAATGATGGAAGGCGATGGCCGCATGATGCGGATAGTTCTTTTCTACCAGGACATGTCTGTAGAAGCGGCCCATTTCCGGGATGGCGAAGATACCGATACCGCCGAATGATCTGGTGGCAACGGGAAGGATCTCTCCTTCAGCCACATAAGCACGGAGCTTTGCATCCGAGGTACTCTGGATCCTGTATACGGTAGCGTGACCCGGGATCAGGTCGCCCTCAAGGGTTCCGTTGGTAACCTCTACCGGGAGAGTACGCGCCATGATCTTCTGATACTTCATCTCATGGGAGGAAAGCTTGGTCGTGCAGGTATTTCCGCAGTGGAAGCCCATGAATACATCCCTGATGGTGTAGTCATAATCAAATTTGCCCTTGATATCCGATTCATACATGTCTCTCGGAACGGAATTGTTGATGTCGAGGAGTGTAACGGCATCATCGCTTACCAGCTGTCCGATGTACTCGCTGAGAGCTCCGTAGATATCCACCTCGCAGGATACCGGGATGCCTCTCTTTGCAAGACGGCTGTTGACATAGCAGGGCACGAAACCGAACTGTGTCTGGAAGGCGGGCCAGCATTTTCCTGCGATAACAACATAGCTGCGGCTTCCCTTATGCGCCTCGATCCAGTCAAGAAGGGTCAGCTCATACTGCGCCAGCTTGCTCAGAACCTCGGGCTTCTTGTTGCCGGCACCGAGCTCTTCGGCCATATCCGCAACGACTGCCGGAATACGCTCATCGCCTTCATGCTTGTTAAATGCTTCAAAGAGATCCAGCTCGGAATTTTCCTCGATCTCGATACCGAGATTATAAAGCTGCTTTATCGGTGCATTACAAGCAAGGAAATCCTGGGGCCTCGGACCGAAACCGATTATCTTAAGGTCGCTGAGAGCGATCTTTGCTCTTGCGATGGTCTTGAAATCGTTGATCATAACGGCGATCTCATCGGCTGTACCAACCGGATACTCCGGGATATAAGCCTTGAGATTTCTGAGATACAGGTTGTAGCTCGCGTTAAGCATACCGCAGTATGCATCGCCTCTGTCATCGCAGAGTCTGTCGCCTGCTTCCTCGGCAGCGGCAACGACCATGGACGGACCCTTGAATTCCTTGACAAGAAGGATCTCGCTGCTCTCCGGTCCGAAATTTCCAAGGAAAACAACAAGGGCGTTGCAGCCTGCCGCATTTACTTCGGCAAGAGCCTTCCTCATATCAACCTCGTTCTCAACGGTGGTTTCACACTCAAAGATCTCTCCGTAGGTCTTTGTGTACTCGGCAACTACTGCCTTTCTTCTGCTGATGGACAGGCTCATAGGGAAACAGTCCCTGCTCACAGCAACTATACCCAGTTTTACCTCAGGCATATTCTCCATTTTTGTAACCTCCCTTAATATACTGTACGTGGTTGGAATAGTTCCATTAACCGAAAGGATACATCAATCACTGTTCCTTATCAATACAATATTATTTTGCGTTGGTTTAATATTTTTTTGCATCCTGTAAAGAATGTTCACACTATTCAATTCCTTTTTCAGATGGTAAAATGTCTTTACGACTGAAAGGAGGATTGATCCCCGTGAGTAACGGAAAAAGAAGAAACAAGTTAAAAAGAGCGGTCATGGCGGCGGTATGTACCCTGCTGCTGGCCGGTCTTCTTTCCGGATGCGGTTCAAATGAGGGCTCGGAAGAGCCGAAGCTTCTGCTGGGTTTCAGCCAGCTCGGATCAGAGAGCGCATGGCGTATCGGAAATACCCGCGATATTGAAAAGAAAGCCGGCGAATACGGCGTAAGTCTGATGCTTGAGAATGCGAACCAGAAGCAGGAGAACCAGATCGCCGCACTCCGGCGGTTTATTGCATATAAGGTAGATATCATCGCTTTTTCCCCCATTGTGGAGGAGGGCTGGGACAATGTCCTGCGTGAGGCGAAGGAAGCGGGGATCCCAGTGATCCTGGTGGACAGGGATGTGAGTACCGGGGAACCCGGGCTTACCACCTGCCTTATCGGTGCGGATTTCTATAAGGAAGGCGTTATGGCAGCGGAATATCTTATCCGCAAGGCCGATGCCCTGGGCCGTGATCATATGAAGATAGTGGAGATCACGGGCACGGAGGATTCAACCCCCATGAGAAAGCGGCAGGCAGGCTTTATGGATACCATACGCCGGGAAGGCGGGAGGATGGAGGTGCTGGAGAGCGTGAACGGGGATTTCCTGAAAAGCCGGGGCGCGGAATGCATGCGGCAGCTCCTTAATACCTACGGCGATGAAATAGATGTGGTCTACAGCCATAATGATGAAATGACGCTCGGGGCCCTTACGGAGATCGAGAAGGCAGGCTATAAACCGGGAAAGGATATCATCATCATTTCCATAGACGGCGGGCAGGATGCCATTGATGTACTCAGGCAGGGTAAGATCAACTGCATCGTGGAATGCACCCCCATGCTGGGAAGTACCCTGATGGAGACTGCGCTCAGGCTGAAAAACGGTGAAAAGGTTGATACCCAGATACATCCCGAGGAACGGTATTTCAGCGATGAGCAGGATCTGTCCGGTCTTGAACCGAGAGGATACTAAATAAACGGAGTTTTTTGCGGGGAAGTAAATGGCCAGGATCAGAAAAGAAAAAAGCATCATAGGCAAGGTTGACAGCATGAGCCAGAAACTGGTGTTCATGCTGGTATTCCCTATTTTCGTAAGTCTCGTACTCATGCTTGTTTACGCGGGACGCTACCATAATGCCATCAAGCGTATGGAGACCATAGCGAATCTGAAGACAGTTGTCTCAAAAGAGATCCCCGAAAGCGTCTGGGCCATTGTAAGCGGCAGGGAGACGGTGGTGGAAAGCAAGGTTTATTCAAGTATCCATGAGGTCTATGACACTATCGGGGAGATCATGGAAAGGGCGGATGATGAAGACCGGCTTTCACTGGTGGTGGCTGAACGTACCATGCAGACGCTTGAGAATTATGTAAACCAGATCCGGGACAATATCGAAGAAGGCCGGCCGGTGGTTGAGAATGAGGAGGTACTTAACGAGATCAGGGATGTGGCCAGTCTGGTGGACAGCATGCTGAATGAATATATAGCAAAAGAGATCGAATCAACCGCCCGCAGGAGCGACATTCTCAGGGATCTGATCATCATCACCGCAGTGCTGGAGGGCTTCATAGTGGTGCTTGCCTGGATGCTGAGAACCCGGTCCATGAGGAATACTGCCGTATTTGTAAAGCAGCCCATCGACCGTCTGGAGGAGGTGGCGGCAAAGCTTGCTGAGGGAAATATGGACGCCAGACTGAATGAGACGGAGGTGGCGGAGCTCAGGAATCTTACCCATCAGGTAAATACTATGGCGGACCGCCTTGAGGATATGATGGTTAAGAGCCATGAGGATGAAAGAAATATCCGCAAGGCGGAGCTCAGGACCCTGCAGGCGCAGATCAATCCGCATTTTCTCTACAACACGCTGGACGCCATCATATGGAAGGCCGAGGCGGGGGAGAAGAACGAGGTTATCCAGTTAACCAATGCACTCAGCAACTTCTTCCGTATCAGTCTTTCCTCCGGCGCGGACTGGATACCCATAAGACAGGAACGAAAGCACATAGAAGGATATTTGACCATACAGCAGACCCGCTACAGGGATATCATGCGTTACGAGATCGATATTCCGGAGGAGATAGGAGAGTACTATATATTGAAGCTTCTGCTGCAGCCCCTGGTGGAAAATGCCATTTACCACGGGATCAAGAACCAGCGCGGCGGAGGTACCATTAGGATCACGGGACGGCTTGACGGCGGAATGCTGGAGTTTTCCGTCTCGGACACCGGGACCGGAATGACGGAGGAGCAGCTGAGTGAACTTAATGAAAGGATGAAGAAGGGACAGACGGCCGTCAGTGAGGGCTCGGGCGGCTTCGGTCTTGTAAATGTAAACCTTAGGATCCGGCTGTATTATAATCAGACTGAGGGACTTAATATTATCAGCAATGAAGGCGGTACCACTGTCAGCTTCCGGGTACCGTGCAGGACCAGGGAGGAGATAGCGGAAAATGAAAGTGTTTCTGGTTGACGACGAGGTTGTGATCCGTGAGGGGATCAGGGAATCATTTCCATGGGAAGATACGCCGTATACACTGGTAGGTGAGGCTCCGGACGGTGAAATGGCCCTCCCCATGATACGTGACACCAACCCTGATATCGTTATCACAGATATAAAAATGCCCTTTATGGACGGGATCGAGCTTTGCAGGATCCTTCGCACCCAGATGCCATGGATAGGGATAATAATCCTCAGCGGATATGATGAGTTTGAGTATGCCCGTCAGTGTATCCAGCTGGGAGTGAGGGAATACCTGCTCAAGCCTATCGATGCGGAGGAATTAAGGAAGGTTCTGGACAAGGTGGGCACTCAGCTGACGGAGGAGAAAAAGCAGAGGGAGCATGCCGAAAGCCTCAGGGCAAGAATGAACAGCAATACGGACGGACGGTTCCTGAAGGAGAAGCTGATCGGATCTCTCTTCTCCGATGAGGCCATGGAAGAGGATGCGCAGAACGCCCTGAAGCAGCTTCAGGCCATGGGCAGCCCCCTGACGGCTTCCTTCTATACCGTTATAGATGCGGCCTTCTCTCCGGTTGAGAAGGGGCAGGAGGCAGCTGCGGTACTGGCGGAAGGCAGCGGAGGAGTGGTACATACCTCGGGAAGCCGTACCGGTACAAGGCTTCTTACTCTCGGGGACTCAGCCCGGGACGTGGAGGAGAAGGCCTATGCCTTTGCCTCCTCGCTGGTAATGGAGCTGGAGCGTGCGGAGTGCAGTAAAATAAGAGTGGGGATTGGAGAGATAGCGGAAAAGCCGGCGGACATCCTGCAGAGCTTCAAGACCGCCAGACATATACGCCACATCCTGGAAGAGCGTCCGGATGAAAGTGCCCTTATACTCGGCGTCAGGGAGATGGGCGGATCGGCCGGGGATGCGGGGATGCATTCCGTGATCAATGAGGCAAAGGTCTATATGTCACAGCATTACTGTGATACGAGCCTGATGCTGCAGGATGTGGCTAAGGCCGTTAATATGAGCAACAGCAGGTTCTCCACGGTATTCTCGCAGCAGAGCGGTCAGACATTTACCGAATATCTGCTTTATCTCCGTCTTAACAAGGCGAAGGAGCTGCTCAGGACCACAGATATGAAAAGCTCACAGATCGCACATGAAACAGGTTATAATGATGCACATTATTTCAGCTATATTTTTAAGAAAAATACCGGTATGACACCCTCGGATTACCGCATGCAAAATCAAAATCAACCGGAATAAAATAATATTCAACGGTTTTGATATTTTCAAAATCATTTTGAACAAAGACAAAATGATCATTCATTTACATTATTTCACGTTCGGAGTACACTCCTTATTACAAGCAACCCGGAGGGGTAAATCAGAATCAAACATTTTAAGGAGGAGTGAAATGAAGAGGATTCGTAAATTTGTCTGTGCAGTAGTTACGGCTGCCATGATGTTCAGCATGTGTGCATGTGGTTCGGAAAATACGTCCACCACAGCTGCCGGCGGTGGAGCAGCTACCGAGGCTCCGGCTCCGTCAGGAAAGACTATCAAGGTCGGCGTAGTTAATAACCCGCCTTCAGAGTCCGGCTATCGTGAAGCTAACGTTAAGGATATGGAGGCAGTTTTCTCCAAGGATAACGGTTATGAGCTTAAGACAGCTTACAGTTTAAAGAATGATGAGCAGCTTCAGGCAGCTCAGGGCTTCATCACAGAAGGCGTTGATTATCTTCTTATCTCCGCAGCTGAGACAACCGGCTGGGACGAAGTTCTTAAGAAGGCAAAAGAAGCAGGTATCAAGGTTTATCTCTTCGACCGTATGATCGATGTAAGCGAAGATCTTTACGAAGCAGCAGTTGTTTCCGATATGGCTAAGGAAGGCGACACAGCAGTTCAGTGGCTCCTTGACCAGAATCTTCCCGAGTACAAGGTAGTTCACATCCAGGGCGCTATGGGCAGCGATGCTCAGATCGGACGTACAGGCGCTCTTGACAAGCAGTTCGAGTCCGGAAAGATGACAAAGGTTGTTCAGCAGACAGCTACATGGGACGAGGCAGAAGCAAAGAAGATTGTTGAGTCCGTTATCAACAGCGGCGAAGATTTCAACGTAATCTATGCTGAGAACGATGGTATGGCTAAGGGTGCTGTAGCAGCACTTGACGAAGCAGGTATCACACACGGTGTTGATGGCAAGGTTATAGTAATGGGCTTCGACTGCAACAAGTGGGCTCTTAGAGAACTCCTTGCAAAGAAGTGGAACTATGATGGACAGTGCAGCCCCTTCCAGGCTAAGATCATCAGCGATCTGATCAAGAGCGGCAAGGCTCCTTCATCCAAGAAGATCATCAACGAAGAAAAGGGCTTCGACGCTAAGACAATTACCCAGGAAGATATCGATACCTACGGACTGGGCGAATAATCTCTGATAGAAACTGTAGCGGATCTGACTACAGGTATGTTGATCGGAAGGCGCAGTCAAGCTGTATAGTATTAAGCAGCGGACTGCGCTCTTTCTTTGAAAAAAATAGTCAATTTTCGGATTTTTACGAGGAGGAAACAGCAATGCAGGAAGCTTGTTTGCTGGAGCTGAGGGGGATAGAGAAGAGATTTCCCGGCGTCCGTGCACTCCATAATGTGGATTTTACTCTCAGGAAGGGTGAGATCCATGCCCTCATGGGGGAAAACGGTGCGGGCAAGTCTACGCTGATAAAGATACTGACCGGCGTTTATCCAATGGACGGCGGAAGCGTATCGGTAGAGGGAGAAAAGGTTCATATCGCCTCTCCCCAGGATGCACAGAACAGCGGTATAAGTACCGTATATCAGGAGATCACACTGTGTCCGAACCTGACTGTAGCCGAGAATATGTTCATCGGCCGCGGCAAGGGACTGGTGGTGAAGCAAAAGGATTATGAAAAACGTGCGGATGAGATCCTGGGTAACCTTCAGATCCCCGCCAGAGCACGTCAGCAGCTGGGCAACTGTTCCCTTGCGGTTCAGCAGATGGTTGCCATCGCACGGGCCGTTGATATGCAGTGCAAGGTCCTGATCCTTGATGAGCCGACCTCCTCACTGGACGATAAGGAAGTAAATATGCTCTTTACCCTCATGCGTGATCTTAAGTCCAGGGGCGTAGGTATAATATTCGTCACACATTTCCTGGAGCAGGTATATGAAGTTTGCGACAGGATCACGGTTCTCAGGAACGGCGAGCTGGTAGGCGAGTATCCTGTGGAAGAACTTCCCCAGGTACAGCTCGTTGCCAAGATGATGGGTAAGGAACTTGAGGAGCTTGAACGTCTTTCGGAAACCGAGGATAAACAGGCTACAGAGGGAGAGGTCTTCTATGAGGCAGAAAACCTTTCCAGCAGCGCTGCATTACCGTTTAACTTCTCCATTAGAAAGGGGGAGGTTAACGGCTTTACCGGACTTCTCGGTTCCGGACGAAGCGAAAGCGTAAGAGCCATCTTTGGTGCGGATAAGGTCAACAGCGGAAAGGTAAAGATCAAGGGCAAGCAGGTTAAGATCACAAAGCCCATTGATGCCATGAAGAACGGTATCGGCTATCTGGCCGAGGACAGAAAGCGCGACGGTATCATTTCCGAACTCAGCGTAAGGGAGAATATCATTCTTGCAATGCAGGTTATGAACGGCTTCTGGAAGCCCATCAGCCACAGTGAGCAGGAGGCCTTTGCGGATGAATACATCAAGGCGCTGAATATCAAGACCGCAAGCCGGGAGACGCCCATCGGTTCCCTCAGCGGCGGTAACCAGCAGAAGGTTATCCTTGCCAGATGGCTGCTCACACATCCGGATTATCTGATCCTGGACGAGCCTACCCGTGGTATCGACGTAGGAACAAAGCTGGAGATACAGAAGCTTGTACTGAAGCTTGCGGAGGACGGGGTGAGTGTTACCTTCATTTCCTCCGAGGTGGAAGAGATGCTGCGTACCTGCAGCAGACTCATCGTCATGAGGGACAGGCACATAGTCGGTGAGCTGAAAGGAAATGATCTGAACCAGGCACAGGTAATGAAGACGATCGCTGGAGGGGAGGCAAGAAATGAAGAGTAAAAAAAGTATAGGCCAGATCCTTGGACCTCTTGCGATACCTCTTATCGCCATCGGTATCCTGGTGATCTTCAACCTTATCCGCGACCCTGAATTCTTCAAGGTAGCGATAACACATAACAATGACGGAAATGCGGTTCTTGCAGGTAACCTGATCAGTATCATAAACGGTGCCAGTGAGCTTGCTATCCTTGCCATGGGCATGACGATCGTAACCGCGGCCTGCGGAGGGCAGGATATCAGTGTGGGCGCTGCGGCGGCTATAGCCGGCAGTATGTTCGTAAAGGTATTAAAATCCGCTTCGGAGATAACCGGAGGAACGGTAATACTTGCATTCTTTGCAGCGTGCCTTATAGCTATGATCTTCGGCGCATTTAACGGAACACTGGTAGCGGTGTTCAAGATACAGCCAATGATAGCGACGTTGATCCTATATACCTGCGGAAGATCCATTGCATACTGGATCAACGGCGGCGCGACACCCTCTGTAACCAGTCCCATCATAAATGCCTGGGGCAGTTTCATTCCCGGCATACCTGTACCGACACCGGTACTTATCGTTATCATCATGGCGATCGTTTTCGCCCTTATCTTCCGCTTCACATCACTCAGACTGTTCACACAGTCCGTAGGTATCAATGAAAGCGCGGCAAAACTGAACGGTATCAACACAACCTTTATCAAATTGCTGAGTTTCATCATTCTGGGTATCTGTGTAGCGGTTGCCGGTACCATCGGAGTAAGCCGTCTGGGGCTGATCAATCATGAAACGCTGCTCCTTGATGTGGAAATGGATACGATCCTTGCGGTAGCAATAGGCGGTAACAGCCTTGGAGGCGGCCGTTTCCGTATCAGCGGAAGTATCATCGGCGCCTATGTTATCCAGATGCTTACCACCACGCTTTACGCCATGAAGGTTCCTTCAACAGACGTAAAGGCATACAAGGCGATAGTCATCATTATCCTGGTAGTGATAGGTTCTCCTGTCGTAAAGAAGAGATTTGCGAAGTTTATGGCGGATATGCGCAGGAAAAAAGCTGAAAAATCGGAGAAAGGAGCTGCATAAAAATGACTGATTTTATGAAAAAACGCAGAGAGCCGTTTACCGATACGCAGCTTCTTATGACTATCACGATCGGTATTTTTGTGGGAATGTATCTCATTGCCATGATCTTTTTACAGGGTGGATTCCTGCACGTTCAGCAGATCGCCGACCTTCTGAATGATAACACAAGTCTGATAATAGTAGCCTGCGGACTGACGATCGTTATGATCGGCGGCGGTATCGATATCAGCGTAGGCGCGGTTACATCTCTCGTGGTTATGAGCTGTGTTCTGTATCTCAATAACGGCGGAAATATCTTTGTATCTATCCTGCTTGCTCTGGGTATCGGCCTTGCATTTGGCGTGATACAGGGATTCCTGATCAGTTATCTGGAGATCCAGCCATTCATCGTTACCCTGGCGGGTATGTTCTTTGCAAGAGGTCTTACCACCATCCTTTCGGTTAATCCGCAGAAGGTTGACCACGAAGGTTTTGCAGAGCTGATGAGCAGCCGTATCGAGATCCCCTGGCTCGGATATACCGCGAATAACGGCAACAAGATCCCTCTCAGGATCGAGATCGGCGTGGTAGTAGCCATCGTCTGCGTGATCGCAGTATTCTTCCTGCTGAAGAAGTTCCGTCTTGGCCGTAACTTCTATGCCATCGGCGGAAATCAGCAGAGTGCCCTTATGCTCGGTATCAATGTAAAGAGAACACGCTTCTTAAGCTATGTTATCAGCGGACTTCTCTGCGGTATCGCAGGTTATACTTTCATGATGCATACCGGAGCCGGAAATGCGACAAATGCGGCAGGTATGGAAATGAACGCTATCGCGTCAGCCATCATCGGCGGAACGCTTCTGACCGGTGGTGTCGGCAGCGTAGTCGGAACCTTCTTTGGAACCATGACCCTTACCACGATAAAGAAGATCGTTGTATCCAGCGGTCTGAATCAGCCCTGGTGGCAGAGCATCACCACCGGCGGCATGCTGTGCTTCTTCATCATTCTTCAGAGCGTGGTACTGAAGAGAAGAGAAAAGAAAAGAACCCTCTGAGCAAAGTAGGGGCGGTTCCCAAACAGTGCCTTGAACTGCCCCTGCTTTGTGGTTTGAAATACTGACGTGAAATGCAGGTGTAAGATTGGTAGATATATCGGAAAGGACGGGGAGAAATGGGTATAAAGGAGATTATTGAAGCCGGAAAAGCGGTGCTCGGAATAGAATTCGGATCAACCAGGATCAAGGCAGTGCTTGTTGATGAGGCAGGAAAGCCCATCGCCCAGGGCAACCATGACTGGGAAAATCAGTATGAGAACGGTGTGTGGACCTACAGTCTTGATATGATCTGGACCGGCCTGCAGGATGCCTACAGCGAGCTGCTGAAGGACGTAAGATCAAAATATGACACGGTGATCAGAAGACTGGGAGCCATCGGCTTCAGTGCGATGATGCACGGCTATATGGCATTTGATAAGCATGATACGCTCCTTGTGCCCTTCAGGACATGGAGAAATACGATCACGGAAGAGGCTGCCGGAAAGCTTACGGAATTGCTGGGCTTCAATATTCCCCAGAGATGGAGCATTTCACATCTTTATCAGGCGATCCTTAACGGAGAGGAGCATGTGAAGGATATAACCTTCTTCACAACACTGGCGGGATACATCCACTGGCAGCTGACCGGTGAGAAGGTGCTTGGCATAGGAGATGCATCGGGTATGTTCCCGATAGACAGCACGACACGTGATTATAATAAAGGCTATATCGAAGAATTTGATCAGCTGATAGCGGATAAAGGCTTCGGCTGGAAGCTGAAGGATATCCTTCCGAAGGTGCTTCTTGCGGGTGAGAAGGCCGGGACGCTTACTGCGGAAGGAGCTGCAAAGCTGGATGTAAGCGGTAACCTTGAGGCAGGCATTCTGCTCTGTCCGCCGGAGGGAGATGCCGGTACCGGTATGGTTGCCACCAACAGCGTAGCGGTCAGGACAGGAAATGTCTCAGCCGGAACAAGCATCTTTGCCATGGTCGTAATGGAGCATGCGCTTAAGGAAGTGCATGAAGAGATCGATGTGGTCACGACTCCCGTCGGTGACGATGTGGCCATGGTCCATTGCAATAACTGTACTTCGGATATCAACGCCTGGGTAAATATCTTCAGGGAATACTCCGAGCTTATGGGTATCGAGACTGACACGAATACCCTTTATACGAAGCTTTTTGAGATCGCCCTTAAGGGTGCGCCGGACTGCGGCGGGCTTGCAGGCTTCAATTATTTCTCCGGCGAGCCGGTTACGGGCTTTGAAGAAGGAAGACCGGTATTCATGCGTAAGGTCGATGCGGATTTCAGTCTTGCGAATTTCATGAGACTGCATCTTTTCTCGGCCGTAAGTACATTGAAATACGGTCTTGATATCCTCTTTAACGAGGAAGACATCAGGGTAGACAGGCTGTATGGCCACGGAGGATATTTCAAGACCAGGGAAGTGGGACAGCGCATCATGTCCGCCGCCACAGGTGGTCCCGTAACTGTTATGGAGACAGCCGGGGAAGGCGGAGCCTGGGGTATGGCTGTTCTGGCTCTTTACCTTGTATCGCCTGAAAATGTGACACTTTCCGAGTTCCTTAACGATAAGATATTTGCAGGTGAAGAGGGAACCACCATAATGGCGACGGAGGAAGAGATAAAGGGCTTTGATGAGTTCATGAAGACCTTCAAGGATGTGATCCCTGTTGAAAGATGTGCGGTGGAAGTGTTATGATAAGTAACCGCAACCTGCAACATGTCCGGATCCGGCGCTTAAGGCATTCGGTCCGGGTCACCTTCGGGATAACAGAGAAAGAGGAATAATACCATGCTTGAAGAATTGAAAAGGAAAGTATACGAAGCGAATATGGAGCTTCCCAAAAGAGGGCTGATAACCTATACCTGGGGAAATGTCAGCGGTATCGACAGGGAGTCGGGACTCTTTGTTATCAAGCCCAGCGGAGTTGATTATGATACCATGTCACCTGATGATATGGTTGTGATGGATCTTGAAGGCAATAAGGTGGAAGGAAGATACAAGCCTTCTTCGGATACGCCGACCCACCTTGAGCTCTATAAGAAATATGCCGGGATCGGCGGCATAGTTCATACACACTCCACCGAGGCAACCTCATGGGCCCAGGCGGGAAGGAGCATACCGCTTTACGGAACCACCCATGCGGATTATTTCTATGGTGAGATCCCATGTGCCAGAAGTCTTACTCCCGAGGAGATAGATGAAGCATATGAGAAAAATACGGGACTGGTGATCATTGAGACCTTTGAAAAAAGAGGCCTCAATCCCATGTACACACCGGGGGTACTCTGCACGAACCACGGTCCTTTCACCTGGGGCAAGGATCCCGCGGAAGCCGTTCATAATGCGGTAGTACTGGAAGAGGTGGCAAAGATGGCTCTGAAGACGGAGCTGATCAATCCTCAGGTTAAGCCTGCACCGGACTGCATAAGAGATAAGCATTTCTTCAGAAAGCACGGTGCAAATGCATATTACGGACAAAACTGATAAAAGGGGCTGTTATTTTACAGCCCCTTTTTGCTGCGCTTTTGTTACACTGTCGGTGTTATACTGACGATAAAAGTAAGTAATCTATACCTGCCTGCCGTGATATAATTATTCCTGCATTTTACAAAGGATTTCGGAGTAAAGCACTCCAAAGCGGTGACAGCCCAGGTCAGAAATTTACGGCTTTTTTACAGCCTTTTTCATTAATCTCCGAATACCTTGCGGTAATCTTCCTGGAATTTTACGATACCCTGGTCGGTCAGAGGATGCTTTGTCATCTGCTCGATGACCGCATAGGGAACCGTAGCGATATCGGCGCCTGCAAGTGCACACTCTGTTACATGAACGGTATTTCTGATACTTGCCGCTATGATCTCTGTACTGATATCATAGTTGCTGAAGATCTGTACAATATGCTCGATAAGCTCGATACCGGGGGAGCTTATATCGTCAAGCCTTCCAAGGAAGGGTGATACATAGGTAGCGCCGGCTCTTGCTGCCAGCAGTGCCTGGTTGGCGGAGAAGATAAGGGTAACATTGGTCTTGATACCCTCCGCGGAAAGAACCTTTACGGCCTTAAGACCTTCGATGGTCATGGGGATCTTAACGATCATATTCGGATGTATGGCTGCGATCTCACGGCCCTCAACGATCATGCCTTCCGCATCAACCGTGGTAGCCTTGACCTCGCCGCTGATAGGTCCGTCTACGATAGAAGCGATCTCGCTGATAACCTCCTTAAAATCCCTGCCCTCTTTTGCAATAAGGGACGGATTTGTGGTAACGCCGCAGATAACCCCCATATCATTTGCTTTTCTTATGTGTTCAACATTGGCAGTATCAATAAAAAACTTCATTTTTTGCTCCTCCGTAATGAGTTATTTGATCCTACTGAGACAGTTTATATTATATACCAACCGGAGCCTGAATAATACGGGGAATATTGTATTTTTTTTACGTATTTATATAGTCATGATGCCGTGACCTTCCTGCCCCGGCATCATCAGTCATTCCGGTCTTAACCCGGATTCATTTTATTCCGTGCTGATAAGCGCGCCTTTATTATTAAAGACATACTCAGAGCCGTCGATAACCTGTGTTCCGGTCACCATGGCCCCGTCATCGAGATAATAGGTCTTTCCGTCAACCTCCTGCCAGCCGTCCAGCATCTGTCCGTCTTCCGTGAAGAGATACCATACACCGCCTATCTTCTTCCAGCCGGTCACCATGGCACCGCCGCCGGTAAAATAGTACCATTCACCCTTCAGCTTCTTCCAGCCCTTGACCATGGCGCCGCCTCTGAAGTAGTAATACTTTCCGTCTATTTTCCTCCATCCTGTAGCCATCTTGCCGTTGGTTCCGAAGTAGTACCATTTGTCATCGAGCAGCTGCCAGCCGGTCATCATATATCCGTCGCCGCCGATGAAATACCATACGCCGTTATCCTTAAGCCATTCGCCCTGAGCGTACACGCCGCCGCTGTAGGAATACATCCAGCCGAGTCCGTCGTACGCCCAGCCGTCGGTGGTTACGGTCGGTGCTGCGGTGAAATGGTATCCTACATCGAAGGAATGACGGCTTCCCTTGATATCATTATCCTCCAGCCAGTAATTCCAGCCTACGCGGACCACGGATGCCCAGTTGCCCTCCGCGGTGTAGAGATTATTTCCTTCACGTCTGAGGATGGCAACCCAGTGTCCGGCATTGGCGCTCTTAAGATGGATGACATCGCCGGCTCTTACCTGATAGGGATCCTTGTAGGAATCTTTACTGGTAGGGGTATTCAGACCGTAGCAGTATTTCACGAAGTCGGCGCAGTAGGAGCAGCAGCCGATGCTTCCGCTGTTTGCGATCTTCGGTTTCTGGTAGTAGCCCCAGGGAGCATCATCCTTATAATCATCCTCACGGATAAAAGCATCAAATGTTGCATTGCCTGTGGGTTCCGGTTCGTCTGCGGTATACCAGTATTCGGTTGCATAAGCGCCCGTCTGATACGTGCCTGCAGCTATGACGGCCGCAATAGCCGCAGCGATGAGCTTACCGGCGATCTTAATTTTTCTCATTCTGTTTCCTCCTCATTATTATGTTTCGCGATACCTTCGGTGATCCTGGCACTGAGATGGAGACCGTTCAGAGAGATCCATCTTCCGTCTTTTTTGCATAACAGTAAATATGTAACGGATGTTTTTCCGTCTGCCTTGGTACGGCTGTACCAGTACTTTGCGACGCCTTCCTTCGAAGCAAGATAATATAAATAATTCGGGATATTCTCTTCAATGAGAGAGCCCTTTTCCCGTTCGACCCTGTCAGCCTTAAGCTGTGCATCATGCCATCCGTTCATTGTTTGGGATAATGAAGAATAAAGCAGTATCGTCTGCCTGAGTTCGGCGGCATTATGGATATCATTTCTGATAAGACCGTCCTCATTATATTCGAATAGCAGCTCCATTTCCTCATCGGTTACTTCCGCAAAGATCTCGTTCCATTTATGCGCATTCATAAGATCCAGCTCATGCTGGGCTGCGCTTGTTATACTCATATATCCGGGCTTCCTGGATTCGATTATCATAAATGTCGTGACCGCACCGGCTGCAACTATAAGTACCGCAATGAGGGAAATGATGAGCAGCTTCTTATATTTCCTGAAAATGCCCGGTTTACCGGGTTCATCCGTCACCGAGTAACCGGATCTGAGATAATAAGGCTGCTCTGTCTCATGGTCCTGTGCAGGTTCGGTATTCTGCTGTATTCCGAAATCCGGTGTCATCGTTCCCCCGGTCCGGCTGCTTATATTCTGCTGTTTTTCCCTGCATGCCTGACAAAGACTCTCATAGGGCTTCAGTTCCGCACCGCATAACGGACAGTTCATAGTGACGCTCCCTTTCTCTGAAATGAAGACAGATAAGACAGATACGCTAAACATGAGTGGTATGGGAATTTCTTCTGATCCCGGCGTCATTATATCACGCGCCATAAAATATGTAAACCGCACGAGCCGGAGTAAAATGATGTAGTGATTGATCTTCAGGTGTGTTATAATGAATCAGTATGTCACGATACAGGATTTGCTCAGTTTTTTTAGGAGGTAAACTGAATGGGCAGGGTAAAAAAGAGTCTTTATGTGCTTCTGGCCTTAAGTCTTATGGCGGTCTTTCTTCTTACCGGCAGCGTAAACCGTGCGGAGGCCGCATCCGGAACCTGGAAGCACAGCAGCGGCGGATGGTGGTACAGCTTCTCGGACGGAAGCTATGCGAAAAGTGAGTGGCTGAAGATCGGCGGAAAGTGGTATTATTTTAATGCCGGGGGTTACATGGCAACGGGCTGGAAGAAGCTTGGCGGCAAATGGTACTATCTGACAAAAAGCGGCGCAATGGCAACGGGCTGGAAAAAGATCGGCGGCAAATGGTATTATTTCAGCGGCAGCGGCGCCATGGTAACAGGGTGGAAGCTGATCGGCGGCGAGGATTACTATTTTCTCCCGGGAGGAGCGATGGCAACCTGCTGGAACAGGATAGACGGTAAGGAGTACTATTTTGATCCGGATGGTGCAATGGTGATCGGTGGCGTGGTTGTCAGCAAGGGTAACAGTATGCCGGAGACCGGTGCGACGGTTTTCATGTATTCACATGATCCGAAGGACAGTTCTTCAGCCATGAAGGATATAGTTGAAGATCCCGATGCGGTTTTCGGTTATTCGCCCGATCCGGAATCAGCAAGACTTAAGGATTTTGTGGATGTTATAGACTGGACGGATCCGGTGGAGGTTGCAAAAGCAAGAAATGAGCGCCAGATGTATTTTTACAGTATGTCCGAGCTTTATACCATGATCGCTGTAATGCAGGAAGAGAATAAGACCCCGGAGGAGATCGCAAAGGCCGTAAGCAAAAGACGAAATGAGCTTCGTCTTGAGGCATATAAGGATGATCCGGAAGGTCTGGCAGAGATCAAGAGGAACAATCTTGAGACCTATGGCCATGAGGATGGTCCCGATGCGGATGAGGTTTATATGAAATACGGATCATGGCAGGTGGTTCTGGAGAAGGCCCTGAGCACAAATGTCGGAATGGATATATGTCTCGGCTTTTACGATGAGTATTTTTATACCTACGGATTTACGGATTCCGGTGCGGGAAAGTGATCCTAGGTACAGATAAAAAAGTGAAGGAGGTATTCAGTAATGCCGTTTATCAATTCAAAGATCACAGTTAAGGTTAGCGACGAGAAGAAGGAAGTCATCAAGGCAAAGCTCGGGGAGGCTGTTCAGCTGATCGGAAAGCCCGAAAGCTTTCTTATGGTAGGCTTTGAGGATGAGTACTGCCTGTATTTTGCAGGTGAGAAGCTGGAAAAGGGAGCTTTTGTATCGGTGGATCTGTACGGCACCGCAAGTTCATCGGCCTGCAGCGGGATGACCGCAAGGATCTGTGAGATCTACAGTGAGGAGCTTGGAATCCCCGGAAATCATATATATGTTGAATACAGGTCGACAAAGGACTGGGGATGGAACGGGAGGAATTTCTAAAACCGGCGCCCTACGACTCCGGATGCGTTGCATCCGGAGCGTAGGATGGCCGGAGGCGCTTCGCGCCTTGGCCATCCCATGAAAAAAGAAGAAGCCGATCCAAAGCACAGGTGTTTTGGATCGGCTTCTTCTTTTTCATGGGGTGCCGGTTTTATGACAAATGTCATCTCCAAACGGGATCAATCGGTGACGGAGCTCACTTACGGAGTGGGAGTGACGGGTGATAATATGTTGTCAGAATGGTAAAAACCGTTGTAGAGAGAGCGAAAGGATAGAAGCCATGAGTGAAACGATAGTAAAGGTTACAAATCTGGTAAAGCGTTACAAAGAACTGATAGCGCTGGATAATTTCAATCTGCAGATTGAGAAGGGCGAGGTCTTCGGATTACTGGGACCTAACGGGTCGGGCAAGTCCACCACGATCAATTGTCTTCTGTCGCTTCTGACCTATGATAAAGGAGAGGTTGAACTCTTCGGTGAGAAAATGACCGCAAACAGGAGAGACCTGAAGAGACGTATCGGTCTGGTCAGCCAGAATGTGGCGGTTTTCGATGAGCTTACGGTGCAGGAAAATGTGGATTTCTTCTGCGGGCTGTATGTGGAGGATAAGAAGGAGAGAACGCCGATGGTTGAACGGGCTATCAGGTTCGTGGGACTTGAGGATTTCAGGAAGTTCTACCCCAGGAAGCTGTCGGGAGGTCTTCTGAGAAGACTGAATATAGCCTGCGGTATAGCGCATAAGCCGGAGCTGATCATTTTCGACGAGCCGACGGTAGCGGTGGATCCGCAGTCGAGGAATAAGATCCTTGAAGGCATCACGGAGCTGAACCGGGATGGGGCCACCATCATTTATACCTCCCACTATATGGAGGAGGTTGAGCAGATCTGTTCCAGGATACTTATCATGGACAGGGGCAAGGAGATTGCGTCCGGTACTGCCGAGGAGCTGAAGAGGAAGATCAAGAATACCGAGAGCGTGATCGTGGATATTAAGAATCTTACCGCCGGGCATATCGAAGGCATCAGGGCGCTGAACCACGTGTATGAGGTTACCTACCTGGATAACCGTCTCACGATCAAATGCAGCGGCGGAAGGCACAATATCTCACATGTGGTTGAATATCTGGCACAGCATGAACTCAGCTATGACAGGATATTCTCGGAAATGCCGACGCTGAATGATGTCTTCCTTGAGATAACAGGTAAGGAACTGAGGGATAAGGAGTAGATTTGAAAAGAAAGGAATCAACATGGGCAGGATCTACACATACTACATAAAAAAGATTTTCCGTACGAAGAGCATCATCTTCTGGGGCATGGCCTTTCCTATAATCCTGGGATCTCTGTTCTACTTTGCATTTCACTCCATCTACGGATCACAGAGCTCCAAGGCCATGCAGGTAGTTGTGGTCGGGGAGAATGCTGAGGAGCATCCCTTCGTACAGGTACTCAGCGGTCTCACCTATGAGAACGGCAGCAAAATGATCGACCTTAACTATGCCACGGCGGATGAAGCGGTAAAAATGCTGGAGACAAAGGATAAAACCGATCAGGCCACCAAAGACGAACAGAAAAAAGAGGGCGATGGGAAGATCACAAAGCTGATCGGGGTCATTACGCTTAACAGTGAGACGGATGTTACGCTTGAGATCGCGGAGAATGACATGTATCAGAGTATCCTTTCGGGGATTGTGAGCACATACCGTGCAAAAGCGGAATTCCTGCAGACCGAAGCTCAAAAGGGGATGGATGCCTATGGGAAAGCCCTGGAAGCAGCCCAAAACGATATCGAATATGTTGCGGAACAGGGTATGGCAGGAGCAAATAAGGACCCGTATATAGCACAGTTCTATAATCTGATAGCCATGATGTGCCTGCTTGCGGCAACCACTATTCTGGATATGCTTGTAAGTCTGCAGCCTAATTCCTCCAATACGGGTCTCCGCGTAGGAGCATCGGGTGTCAGCAGGTTTAAATATGAAATCGGGGTGCTGTTTGCATCCTTAACCTTCCAGCTGCTATGCACGGGTATCGGTCTTTTCTACCTTATCGGGATCCTGGGGCTTAATTTCGGCGGGGAGATGCCCTGGGTGATACTTACGGCCTGTGTCGGAACCATAATGGGAACGGCTCTCGGCTTCTTTGTAGCACATATCGGCCGTTTCAAATACAATACTAAGAATATGATCCTGACACTGATCACACTTGGCGGAGGAGCTATCTCCGGACTGTATGTAATTCAGATGAAGGCTGTGATCGAAGAGTCGGCGCCCATCATCAACAGGATCAATCCAATGTCGGTCATCACCGACGCCTTCTACTCCCTGAATATTTTCGGAGTGGGTGACAGATACTACAGAGCTATGTTTACCATGCTCGGTCTTACTGCGGGACTGTTCCTGCTGGGAACGCTTCTTTCGAGGAGGAATCAATATGAGTCTTTATAGGGCTTTTTTCAAGATCATAAAAAAGAATCTGGTCAGCATCCTGGTCTATTTCGGGATCACCGTGGGGATCCTGGTCTTGCTGGGAGGGATCTATTCGGATAATTCCGGAAAGAAGGCGAAGCTGGACAGCTATAATATTTATGTGGAAGATCATGATGATTCGGAATACTCCCGGGCAGTGGTTGATTATCTTAAGAGCATCCACAAGGTGGAGGAGAAGAAACTGGAGGATGATCAGATCAGGGATCTTCTTTACTATGAGCAGATCGTCTCATATATCAGGATACCCGAGGGCTTCGGCGATACATTTGAAACAACGGGGGAGAATAAGATAGTAAATACCTATGACGATGCCATGCCGGTGGGGATCTCCATAACGCTTCAGATAGATAATTATCTGAATGCGGTACGTGATTATGTGGAAACGGGTGATAGCATCGAAGCTGCGGCAAAGAAGGTATCCGGGTCTCTGGATATCACAAAGTATGTCTCTATCCACGCAACACAAACGAGGTCTAACGAAAAGATGAAGGGGGCCTTCATATATATCCCCTTCGGTATACTGACCATAATGTTTATGGCTCTTTTTCCGGCAGTGGTAGCCTTCAATAAAGGAGAGAAGAGAAACCGGATAACCGTATCTTCCATGTCGGCAGGCAAAAGAAACAGATGGATCTTCATGGGCGCCGTAACATTTGCTTTTATCACCCTGGCAGGGCTGGTAATTCTTGCAAGTATTATGGGATCCCGCACATCGGGGGACGTCAGTACGGCGGAAGTATCCGGACAGCTCTTCGATGAGACCTGGTGGCTGGCATTTATAAATGTCTGTGTATTCACGATCGTTACGGCAATGATGATCTCAATGTTCGCTAATATCCCCGCATTCTCAAATGCGCCGGCCAGCATTTTTTCCACCATCATCGGACTGGGCTTCTCCTTCCTCGGAGGAACCTTCGTACCCCTTGATATTCTGGGAGAAGGAGTGACCAGGGTAAGCCGTTTCCTTCCGAACTACTGGTATTCAACGGCAGTTAACCGAATTTTTGACGGCGGTACGATAAATGATGTCTGGGACTGCTTACTGATCCAGCTGAGCTTCGGTCTTGTATGTCTTTTCATAGGACTTGCAGTGGCGAAGATCACGGCGGAAAGAAAGCAGATAGCTTAACGCAGATCCGTCACTTTCAGTCCCTGCCGGGATCGCTGCCCAGGAAGGTAAAGCTTACCATGGTGATATCGTCGAATTGGGGTTCTTCCATCCGGTCATAGCCGACGTTTAGATAATCCTGAAAATCCCATACCATTGAATTCTGATAGACGGCGTCTGCGGTTTCCGTTGCGTAAGCAGTGCTTTCCTTAAGCATGGTCTGGGTAAAACCGTAAACAGACCTAAACCGGCTTAACGATCACAGCATAGGGATGATCCGGTAAAAGTCATTTTTTCTTTTACTTTATTTTCTTCATATGTGTTATACTGTTCAGATAAAGGAAAGACAGTCGGGGGCGGAGCGCATTTTCACGGATGTACCCGAAAAAACTGAGAAATGTATTGGTGATAACGGATATGAAGATAGTGATAGTTGATGATGATAAGCTGGTGGCGGTCTCCCTTAAGACCATCATAGAAGCAGGCGGAGATACGGAGGTTCTGGCGACGGGAAATTCCGGGGAAGAAGCGGTCATGCTTTACAGGCAGTACAAGCCGGACATTCTGCTCATGGATATCCGTATGCAGGGAATGACCGGACTTGAAGCCGGTAAGAAGATACTGGCCGGGGATCCGGCGGCAAGGATACTCTTTCTCACAACATTTAATGATGATGAATATATCCGTACCGCACTGGCGATAGGGGCGAAGGGGTATATCATAAAGCAGGATTTCGACGGGATACTGCCGGCACTGCGGGCGGTATACGAGGGACAGTCGGTATTCGGAGACCAGGTGGTGGACCGTATCCCGGAGCTGCTCTCGCCTAAGGAGAAGGCATTTTCTTTTGAAGCCTACGGTCTGACGAACCAGGAGGCCGAGATCGTGGAATGTGTAGCCGATGGCCTTTCAAACCGGGAGATAGCCGAGAAGCTCTATCTGTCGGAGGGAACCGTAAGGAATTATATCAGTACGATACTGAGCAAGCTGGACCTGAGGGACCGCACGAATCTGGCGATCTTCTATTATAAGAATAAATGATGCTGAAAAAAGGATGATCTGTTACCCATGGAGCGAGCCATCGACAAACTTATACTGTATATCTGTGCCGTATTTGTTCTGTGGCGTACTCTCACAGGGCTTACCCGTATCGTGGCGGTCTATCTTACTCTGGCGGTCGCCGCTGCGGTTCTGTGGCTTATTCCGAAGGAGAAAAGAGCGGACACGGAAAGCGGTGAAAGGGATGTGAAGCTACTTGCGGCATATGTTATCATGGACGCATCGGCGGCACTGATCCTTTTTGAACCGGGGATCGCGGCCGCACTTCCGCTTTTGGTATATGACCTTTTCTACAGCAGGCATCTGCCGGGTCTGATCATTTCGGGAATGGCATACATAAATACCCTTTATTTTCATATCGAAAAAGGAGAGTCCTCCGGGTTATTCCTCGGTTTCACAACGACGGTGATATTTCTGGCTGTATGGCTCAGTTATAAGACGGTCCGGCTTGCATCCGGTGAACGGCAGATACGTAAGCTCAGGGATGATGACGAGGAGCAGCGGCAGAAGCTGAACAGGCAGAATGAACAGCTGCTTGAGGCAAAGGACAGCGAGGTGGTTACAGCCCAGCTGGAGGAACGTAACAGGATAGCCAGGGAGATCCATGACAATGTGGGTCACACCCTCTCGCGTGCGCTGCTTCAGGTGGGAGCGCTGCTGGCGATACATAAGGAGGAGCCTGTACATACAGAGCTCTCGGGTGTGCGTGAAACCCTGGATAATGCCATGACCAGCATCCGCAGCAGCGTACATGATCTCCATGACTCATCGGTGGATCTCGAAAGCACAGTACGTCAGATCGCGGAGCCCCTGCAGGAATCATTTTCGGTGACGCTGGAGACCGATGTTTCCGAAGACATGAGCCGTGAACTGAAGTACGGCATGATAGGCATACTCAGGGAAGCGGTTTCGAATATCCTGCGCCACAGCCGAAATGATACGGTTCAGATAAGCATACTGGAGCATCCCGGTTTCTATCAGCTGATCGTTCATGATTACCTGTCCCCCGGCGGAAAGAAGCGCAGCCAGCCCGTTACCGGTAAGGAAAACAGCACGCCCGGGATAGGGCTTTCGAATATCGAGGGCCGTGTAAGGACCATGGGAGGTACCGTAAGGATAACAGGGGATGACGGATTCCGGATATTCGTCAGTGTTCCCAAATGAAGCGCCGGATAAAGCGGGGGCAATAATACATCGGGAGTAAGACAATGAAAAAGAAAAACGGAAAAAAGCATACGCTGCGTAATATCACCATCATTTCCTACGCGGCCCTTGCAGTATTTACCGCAGCCGGATGGCCATTCTTTTATTTTATGACAGTTGCGGGTAAGAAGAAACCGCCCGAAAAATCCGAAAAGGATATAAAGCCCCAGAGCGAAAACAAGAAGAAATGGTTTGCACTTCAGCATACGATCCTGAACCATCCGAATAACGGTTATGCCGAAGAATATGAGAAGGGCTGCGCCTGGTGTAATTCACATAACATGAAGGATTATTATATCCGGAGCAGGGACGGGCTCAGGCTTCATGCTTCATATCTGCCGGCTGAGGATCCGGAGAGGATTGTGATCCTGTGTCACGGATACAGGGCTTCAAAATTCGGAACTGTGGCTCATATGGCGGAATTCCTGCATGATGAGAAATGCGATCTGCTTTTCATAGACCAGCGCTGCTGCGGTGAAAGCGAAGGAAAGATCATAACCTTTGGCGCAAAGGAGCAGTATGATATTCTGGAATGGGTTTCGCACATGGGACTCAGGAATGAAAAGGGGCTTCCCATATATCTCTTCGGGCAGTCGATGGGTGCCGCTTCGGTGCTTCTGGCCTCCGGTCATAATCTTCCGGGTGATGTACACGGTATGATCGCGGACTGCGGATATCATTCGATGCAGCAGCAGCTGAGGGATATAGCGGCCGGCTGGTTCCACCTGAAGCATATAGGGCTCCTTCTGCTCAGAGTTGATCTTTTCTGCAGACTTCTCGGGAAATTCTCCATGAAGGAAACGGATACCACCGGGGCGCTGCAGAAAAACCGCCTGCCGGTGCTCTTTATCCACGGTGAGAAGGATACCTATGTATGGCCTGAAAATTCAAAAAGAAATTATGAGCTCTGCCGTGCGGAAAAGGAGCTTGTTCTGGTACCGGAGGCAAGACATTCATGCAGTTCCTATGTGGCACCGGAGCTGTATAAGGAAAAGCTGAAGGAGTTTTTCCGCAGATATGATAAACCGTCGGAATAATGCCGGCGGTTTTTCCAGCTTATCGAACACTCCGGGCAATAATGTCCGTTATGTGTCGGTCAATTTTACACAAAGTGTTCATTAAGATGAAAGGGGGGTTTTCTTTTAAGAAATGATGTGATATTGTCTCGCTCGTTGATAAGCATAGAGAAAAGAGAGAGACAAAAGAGGAGGTCACTCATGAGAAAAGAATACCCGCTTACCGCGGCGCAGAACATGCATTACCAATGGATCAGAGAGTATAACACCCAGCAGGTATCCGGTGTGAGCATTGTAGCATCACTTAAGGCTGAGCTGGATTTCGGACTGCTCAAGAAATGCATTCAGATGGAAATGGACCGTTACGGTTGTCTCCGTCTCCGGTTTACGAAGCCGGACAAGGACGGGAATGTGCGCCAGTATCTTATCAGGCATGATTCCAGAGATATCCCGCTGAAGGATCTTTCGGGAATGACGCTTAAGGAAGCGGATGATCTTATGCAGAGCTGGGCTTATGAGACCATGGACGGTGACAACCGGCCGATGTGCGATATTTATATGGTGAAGCTTCCGGAAGGCTTTAACGGTTTCTTCATCCACATGGATCACCGTCTCATCGACTCCTGCGGCCTTGTAGTCATGGTAAGTGACCTGATGCAGCTTTACACCCATTACTGCTTCGGGACAGAGTTCCCTCCGGAGCTTGCGGATTTTGAAACGACTCTGATAAATGATCTTCAGAAGGCAGGTAATGAGAAGCGTTTTGCAAAGGATAAGAAATTCTGGGATGACCAGCTGGATGAGCTCGGTGAGCCTCTGTATTCGGATATCCAGGGACCTTCGGTACTTGAGGCGTCAAGAAAGAAGCATAAGAACAGGAAGCTCAGGGCGGCCGATATCGAGCGTAAGGAGCTGTTCGTGGCAGTAAAGGATTACGTGCTTGAGCCGGAACCCACAAAGGGTCTGATAGACTTCTGCATGAATCACCAGCTGTCCATGACCAACCTGCTCCTGCTTGCCATAAGAACCTATCTCTCCAAGGTAAACAACGGCCAGGAGGACATTACCGTTGAGAACTTCATTTCCAGAAGATCGACCCACGCCGAATGGACCTCCGGTGGAAGCAGGACCATCATGTTCCCCTGCAGGACCGTGATCAGCGGGGATACTGACTTCCTTTCCGCAGCATATGAGATCCAGAATGTGCAGAATAAGATATATATGCACAGCAATTACGACCCCGCGCTGATCCGGGAGGAGATGAAGAGGCGTTACAAAACACCTGATGATACGACCTACGAGAGCTGCTATCTTACCTACCAGCCCATGCCGGTAAAGGTCGATAATCCAATACTTGAGAGGATCCCGATGCATTCAAAATGGTTTGCCAACGGTGCGGCCACCAAGAAGATGTACCTTACCGTTTCCCATACAGCCGAGGGAGGAATGAACTTCTCATATCATTATCAGACGGCTGCTCTGGAGGAGCATGATATGGAGCTCCTGTATTACTACATGATGAGAATACTCTTCATGGGTATCTCGAATCCTGATCTTAAGCTCAGCGAGATCATGGAGAGAGTATAAGAGCCGGTATCCGGAACCTGAGATCAACATTTTTCACCATACATTATAAGGAGAATATAAATGGATTACGTAATGGAGTTTAAGCAGCTTGTGGCGCAGTATTGCGATGTTGCGGCGGAGGACATGACGGATGATATGAGATTCCGCGAGGATCTGGGCTTTACCTCCCTTGGATTTATGTCCTTCCTCGGAGATATAGAGGATACATTTGATGTTGAACTTGACCAGGAGAGAGCCGAGCAGGTAAGGACCATCGGTGAGGCAATAGAGATGATACGTGAATTGACGGAGGAATAACATGAATACTATAGCCGAAATATGGAATGCATCTGTTAACAGTTTTGCCGAAATGCCTGCGGTACGCTGGCTGGACAAAAAAGAGATCCGTGAAATAAGCTATAAGGCGCTGGGCGAGGATATCACAGCTGTTCGCGCAGGTCTTACGGCAGAGGGCTTTCACGGTGCACATATAGCGCTCATCGGTACGGCATCAAACCTTTGGATAGCCGCATACCTGGGCATAACAACAGGCGACAATGTGGCAGTGCCGCTGGATGCAGGGCTTCCGGCTGAGGAACTAATAGAGCTGCTGAACCGTGCGGATGCCGAGGCCTTATTCCTCGTCCCCAGGGGAAGAGCGCTGGTTGACGCTGTCCGCGCAAACTGTCCGAAGGTACGTAAGATCTGGCTTCTACAGGATGAGGCCGACGAGGGCGTTGAAACCTTTGGTGATATAAGAAAAGCGGGGCAGGGCACAGAGCCTGCGGCATCAGCGGGACCGGACGAGATAGTGACCATCATCTATACCTCGGGTACCACGGGAAAGAGCAAGGGAGTCCAGCTCTCCCAGACCAATCTGGCGCAGAATGTGGCAAATGTTCCCTATACCGCAGAGCCCGGATGCGTGCTTATGAGCGTGCTTCCGGTACATCACGCCTTTTGTCTGGTCATGGACTGGCTGAAGGGCTTCTCCCTCGGCGCTGTGATATGCATAAATGACTCACTGATGCATATAGTACGCAACATGGGTATCTTCAAACCGAATGTTGTACTTATGGTTCCTCTCATGATAGAGACCATTTATAAAAAGCTTTCGGTTTCGGATCCGTCCATCCCGAAGCAGATACTGGCTGCAAATGTATTCGGCGGTAATCTGAAGATCATCTTTACCGGCGGCGCCCATCTGGATCCTTTCTACATCGAGAAGTTCAGCGAGTACGGCGTGGATGTGCTGGAGGGCTACGGTATGTCGGAATGCTCACCCGTTATCAGCTGCAATATGCCCGGAGACAGCAAGGCAGGTTCCATCGGACGTCCCCTTGCAAACACGGAGATCTCCTTTGAGGACGGTGAGATCCTTGTCAGGGGAAGCAGTGTGATGCAGGGCTATTATCAGATGCCGGAGGAGACTGCGGCGGCCCTGAAGGACGGCTGGCTCCATACAGGAGATAAGGGATATATCGATGAGGATGGCTTCCTCTTCATCAACGGTCGTGTAAAGAACCTGATCATCCTTTCAAACGGCGAGAATATCTCTCCCGAGGAGATAGAGAATAAGCTGGCTCTTAACCCTCTGGTGGGAGAGGTTATCGTAACAGGGGAGAATAATGTCCTTACCGCCCGGATCTATCCCGATCAGGATGTCCTTAAGATAAAGGGACTTGGTGAGGAGGAGGTGAGGGCAGGTCTTCAGGCTATGCTTGACGGCTTTAATGTGACCCAGCCTTCATACCGCAGGATAACGGGACTTGTGGTCAGAAAAAATCCGTTCAACAGAAATGCCACAGGCAAGATCAGGAGAACGGATGCTGCGATAGATTAACATATACTCTTTACGGTGTGCCCAGATAAGGCAGTATACCGGACATAAAGATACCCGATATGATATCGGCTATTTCTTCGGCGGGGGACTTAAAGTCCTCCGCTATCCATTTATGCAGGATACCGATGGTGCTGCCGATGGCTCCGGCAATGTAGAAGGAGAAGCTGTCCTTCCGGGCGGTTCCGGCGGCAGTTGAAGAGATATCCGTTACATACCTGTGGAACATCATTATAGCCTTCTCAAAAAAGGCATCGCTTCTCGGACTGTGAAGAAGGTTTGCCACAAAAGGATTCTTCTTAGTGTAATTGCAGATCGCCATAAAATACGAATGGCATATATCCTTATCATTCTTCGGATGGAAGCTTTCCATCAGAACGAAGATATCCCTGATGGTCTTATCTTCGGCGGCAGCCATCAGAGCCGGTATATTTTCGTAATGATTGTAAAATGTACTGCGCACGATGCCGGCCTTCTTGATCACATCCGAAACCGTGATCTTCTCCATATCCTTTTCCCTCATTATAAGAAAAAAAGCGTCAAATATAGCTTCTTCCGCAGTGCTGTAGCGTTCATCAAGTTCGTTCATATATTCCGCCCCTTCCGTTTTCTGCGCCATTCGTGTTCGGCGGGTCAAGTAAGGTCTCGTCACATCGCACGGACCTTTTGACCCTATCAATCATTATATCAGATTTTTGACTCATATGAAATGCAGTTGTGTCCTTCACGGATTCCTGTGACCGTGAGTAACAGATTGCAATCTGACCTTAAATGAGATAAGATATTTTCAGTAAAAAAAGCGATATAACGACACGCATGGTTTGGGGGGAAAAGGTACTTCATGAAGACTGATAAGCTGCAGCAAAATATAGCCCGTATCTATTCCGGAAATGAAGCGGTGATAAAGAATCTTATCATAGCGCTTCTGGCCGGAGGGCATGTACTGATCGAGGATGTCCCGGGGGTCGGAAAGACTACACTGGCAAGGACTCTCTGCGATTCGCTTACAATGGATTTTGCAAGAGTCCAGTTCACTCCCGATACGCTGCCTTCGGATATACTGGGGACTACGGTTTTTGATGTAAAGAACGAGAGCTTCAGGGTTGTAAAGGGCCCTGTATTCCATCAGTTCCTGCTTGCGGATGAGATAAACCGTACCTCCCCGAAGACGCAGTCGGCGCTGCTGGAGGCTATGGAAGAGCATCAGGTTACCATCGACGGAACAACCTACAGGCTGCCGGAGCCCTTTATGGTGGTTGCCACCCAGAATCCCGTGGAGCAGCTGGGAACCTATCCGCTCCCGGAGGCCCAGCTGGACCGTTTTCTTATGAAGATATCCCTCGGTTATCCCGGAAGGGCGGAACAGACCGTGCTTGCGAAGCGTTTTCTGACGGGTGAACTGGTAAAGGGTGTGGAACCGGTGCTGACCACGGAAGATGTCCTTAAGATGATGGAAGAGGTTAAGGCTGTGATCTTCAGTGATGAGCTTGTGGAATATGCCCTTCAGATCGCGGAGGCCACGCGTCATGAAAAGGAGGCGGGCTGCGGCGTCAGCCCCCGGGCGTCGCTGGATCTTCTCCGGGCGTCCCAGGCATCGGCCTACATGAACGGACGTGATTTTGTCACTCCGGAGGATATCATTGAGATGTCCAAGGTAACGCTTCCCCACCGCATAGTACTGACTACTGAAGCAAGGATCAACCATTTCACCGGATATCAGGTGATATTAAATGTTCTCGGCAGTGTGAAACGTCCAAAATGATACTGACAGGTGTCCGGCATGAAGCATGGTGAGGTGAAAAAGAAAAAAAGGTTCAGGCGGCCGCGGCTGTCGCAGGTGGTTTATATGCTCTTCTTCATTGCAGCGATCATTTTTGTGAGCAACAAGGGAGGAGCATTTTCCTATGCCCTTTTTTTCGCGGCCATCTTCTATCCGCCGCTGGCGCTGTTATATCTTCTTTACATTAGATCGACGATCCGCATATTTCAGGAGCTTCCGGTCCGGGAGATGAAGAAGAATGTGGATGAACCCTATGAGCTTACCCTGGAAAATGCCGGCTTTCTCCCTTCCGCCGGGATCATACTGCATTCATACAAGGGAAGAGCGGTATTCGGTGAGGATATGACCGGGCAGTGGATATCCCTTTTACCCAGGGAGAAGGTGGAATATAAGACTACCCTCAGCTGTAAATATGCAGGAAGCTATGAGGCGGCCATATCCATGATCACCTTTCAGGACTGCTTCGGGCTCTTCAGGCTGAAAATGAAGACTCCCTCGCCGCTCTGGGTACAGGTGCTGCCCATGGTGAATCCCGAGAGGTCGGCGGAAATCTCAAGGGCTATGCTCGAACTTGCGGCGGGAGCCTCCGGCGGCAGGATGTTTGAGAAGGAGAATATCCTGGGAAATGATATGGTGCCTTATACTCCCGGCGATCCGCTGAAAAGGATACACTGGAAGAACTATGCCAGAAGCGGGGAGCTTTTCGTGCGTCTGCCGGAGGAAAAGGACCTGCAGCTCATTTCCGTGGTGCTCTTTGCCAGACCTATAGCGGAGAGTGAGGAGGGGAAAGAGGAAGAGATGGTAAAGGAGCTTATGAGAAGAGACCTTTTCCTGGATACGGCGGTCTCGGTGGCCGCATATTTCGCGGAGCAGAAGCGCCCCGTACAGTTTTTTTTCTATAACGCCGGGGTAGTTAGGGTTCTGGTGGAGGATTACGAGGGATTGCAGAACCTCAGCCGCGAGCTCTCCAAAGCCCTTGTTCTGCGCGGAGACGTGGAGGGCGTGGACAGGATCGTGGCAGGGGAAGCGGGGCGCTGGCAGTGCCCGGTCATGAATCTTGTGGAACAGACAGAGATCGGTGTATAAGCGGGCCCGTTGATGATGCATTGCAGGGAGTTTTTGTATACGGGCCATAAAGGAACGGAGACTGAGGAGAGGGCATGGCGAAGATGAAGGAAAGGATGTGGAATTACATATTCGACGGATTTCTGGTCCTGGCTCTGGCCGTTCCGACACTGGAGTTTCTTTCTGAGATAGAGGGACCGGGGCTGGAGAGGGAGTTCATGCTGCTGTATTTTGCCGCGTACTTTTTCCTTGCACTGGTGCTGGAGACTAAGGATAAGAGCGTCTGGACCTTCCGGCTGCTTCCCGCATTTCCCATAGTGGTGCTTATCATATCACAGGACTTTGTGCTGCTATGGAACAGCCTTGTACCGCTCGCGGTTTTTGCGGCGCTGCTTTTTATACTGCGTCTGCCCTTCCGTAAATGGATCATCCCGGTCCCGGTCATAATACTGCTCATCTTTTTTGTACCGCGGGATAACATGCCTGTCTATGTGGCGGGGTGCCTCATCCTGGCGGCGGCCTTCTCGATCTCAGGATTTTTAAAGGGCGTGCACCGCGAACGCTGGATCATACTGCTGGGACTGGCTGTGGTCATCAGTTGTTTTATTCCTTCGGGAGAGGAGCCCATACGCTGGGAAGGCATACGCGGAATGATCTACCGGATCGGGGACTTTTTCGAGACCGGCTGGAAGGATCTTTCCTACTTTTTTGCGGGACTGTCCGGGGGTGAGGACGTGGCTTATACGGGTTATTCCGCAAACGGCGGTTTGTCCGGCGGGGTCAGCGGCTCTTCCAGGGAGGAAATGTACTTTTATACCCAGGGCAGAAGACAGCCGGTCTATCTGAACGGCGTTGTATTTGCAAAGCTCGGGAAGGACGGATTCACCGAAAGGATAGAAACGGAGCTTCCGGTAAATGCATGGCTGGCCATGTATCTTAACGCTCTTGCGGCGGGGGATGTTTCCAGAGCCGAAGCGGCCTGCTTCTCAAGAGTTGAGAAGGCGGATGTGATCTATGCCTACATGCGGACCTCGGATCTTCTGCTTCCGGCATCCACCTTCCGCATCAGCGGCAATCTGAAATACGGTCTTGATGAGACTGTGAAGAAGGGCTTTACATATGATATAGGTTATCTTTCCTTTGATGTATCCAGCAGGTATTTCAAAAGAATGGTTGAGAATGCGGGAAAGGGTAACGGCATCATAAGCTATGAAGAAGCAAAGAAGCTGGCGGCGGATACCTATAATCTGACCCTCGCCTATTATCTGACGGAGGATGAGTATTATAAATGTATCGAAGGCCTGCGGGAAATGGGCAGCGACCCGGTATACCTTGATACCTCCATGGTAACGGACAGGATGCAGCAGCTTGCGGACCGTCTGGGCGGGGACTGTACAACTGATATGCAGAAGGCGCTTAAGATAGAGGCGTATCTCAGACAGTATGAATATGATATGTCTGTGGATCTGCGGGATTATGACAATTACGTGGATGCTTTCCTTTTTGAGAAACAGAAGGGGTATTGTGTGCATTACGCTTCTGCCATGGTCTGCCTGCTGAGGGCCTGCGGCATACCGGCCCGTTTTGTTCAGGGTTTCATATACAATCCGGATAATGAAGGGGTTATATACGGCAGCAATGCCCATGCCTGGGTGGAGGCTTATATGTCCGGTATCGGGTGGATCAGATTTGAACCCACCGCGGCCATTCAGAGTCCTGACACCTATGCCTGGAGATTAAGACTCAGGACTGCGGAGGATGATATGGAACCTGAGGAAGAGCCGGAGGAGGATGAACCCGAAGCCGGTAAGGATATTCCCGAACCGGTGGTTCTTCCCGCGGAGAATACAGAAGAGGAGGGAACCTCCTTTATCGAAGTATTGAGGACCATCGGCCTTTATCTGCTCGGACTTGTCGGAGTGGCGGGTATCTTTATTGCCGGGTACCTGCTTGTAAGGCGTATCATTTACAATCGCCTTACCCCCGAGCAGAAGCTTATGCATGATGTGCAGACTTTGAGCCACAGGCTTGACGGCAGGCTGAAGCCGGGTGAGAAGGCGGGATCGGTATTTGATTATCTTCCGCTGATAGAAGAGGAAAGCTGCCGCAGGGACCTGGAGGAGCTCTTTAAAGGGTACTATAGGGTGAGGTTCCGCGGTGATGCGGCGGATGAAAGCCTTGTCAGAGGCATGAGGGGCATGATCAGAAGGATCAGATGAGTATGAACCGAAGCGCCGGCTGAGCATGACCGCATCGGATCATTTCGGTTAAAAAATATCAAAATTAACGATATGGATGCATTTTTGATGCATTTCAGTGTTAGAGTAATATCCGCCATAGCAAATACAGGCAGATCGGAGAGGAAAGCTTGAAGCATAAATTACCGCGAAAACTGAATATCATGGTCGTGCTTCTTGCCGTCTTTCTTTCAGGCTGCGGGACAGCTGCCGAGGAGGAGCTGGTTTCCCCGGAGGTACCGGTTTATAACGCCATGGTGCCGAAGACTGCGGAGGTCATCCGCGGGGACCTTACGCCCCAGTATTCCGAGAGGCTTGATCTTCTGGGTTATGAGCGGGTACATTACCAGTTTACCCAGGCGGAGTATGACGAGCTGTACGGCTCATATCAGATGAAGATCGATGAGATCCACGTAAATGTGGGTGATTTCGTCGAGAAGGGCGAGGTCATGGTGTCCTTCCATTCCGATGTACTGGATATGCAGATCAGGGATTATGAGAAGCAGATCGAGGAGGCGGGGCTTTCCATCGATCATCTGCGGAGGCTTTCCGCCATAGATCCTTCGGAGGATCATAAGGATGAGATCGCATCTCTTAACCGTGAGATCGAAGTGGCGCGCCTTTATATAGCAGATATAGAGGAGACCTACAGGAAGCTGAATATCATCGCAAAGACGGACGGCTTTGTCAGTCTCATTTCCACAGCCTTAAGAGAGGGCTATGTAATGCCCGGATCGGATATGATACTGGTGGATCAGAGCAAGGGACTTTATACCACGGCAAAGACCGATGAATATGAGTTCAGGTCCGGGGAAGTATTCACTGCCCATCTCGGAAATGTGGAGCGTCGCGTGGAGGTTGTGGATACTCCCGAGGGAGAGGATGATAATATGGTTTATTTCATGCCTGTCGACGGAGAGGATGAGATGCCGAATAAAAACCTGATGCTGGAATTCGAACTCCCGACCCTGAAGGATGTGTGCTATGTAAACCGTCAGGCGGTTTATGATAAGAATGATCTGTACTTCGTATATGTAGTGCAGGAGAACGGAACAAGAAGAGCTGTGGAAGTAACCTGCGGCGACAGGATAGGAAATTACCAGATAATCAGGGAAGGACTGAATGGGGGAGAAAGTGTTGAACTGCCGTAGAAAGTCGAAAAACTTAATAGATCCGGCAAAACGGCGGGGGCTTTCGCTTATCCTTGCGCTTATTTTCCTGCTGTCATTTACCGCCTGCGGAAGCAGGGGGGAGGAGGAGGCACCGGCGCTTCTGGTCCCGGTGGCCCTGACGGAAGCCTGCCGCCCGGTGGAACGCCGTGACATAGGTGAAGTGAAATTCCTGAAGGGTACGGTCACTGCCGAAACATATCCGGTTTTTACCGGTAAGAGCATTACGCTTTATGAGCTTAAGGTGGATCCGGGGGACATGGTAAAGAAGGGCGATGTGATCGCGACGGGAGATACACGCAGTCTTGATTCGCAGATATCATCCTACACAAAGCAGCTGGGAGTTCTGCAGCTGCAGAGAAGCACTTCGGATATCATTTCAAAAAAGAGGGAGGAGCAGCTGAAATATAAGAAGAAGGCTGCCGAGGAGACCGGTTTTGACGGGCTTGCCGCCGAATACGGAAAGGAGATACGGAAGGAGCAGGAAAACCGCCGTTACAGCCTTGCTGAGGCGGATGCCGCCATCGCTTCGGTGAATAAGCAGATCACCGAGCTGAAGAAGAACAGGAGCGGTATGACCTTCACGGCTCCCCATGACGGTATGGTTACCTATCTCCGTGACATTTCCTCTTCGACCAACGTCGGCGCGAATGAAAACATCGCTGTCATTTCGGATTTTGACGTGCTTTATATCGAAGCGGATACGGTCACAAAAGCCTATCAATTCGAGGATTATGCGGAAAAATATATAATGGCTGACGGAAAGAAGGTGCCGGTGGAGGAGATCGATTACAGCTCTGCCGAGCTCAGCTACGCGGATAATATGGGAATCTATCCTGCGGTACGCTTTAGTGCCGAAGGCGTCAGTCTGGAGCCGGGTGCGACGGTACCCATCTACTTTGTGAAGAACAGCAGCCCGAATGTGCTGGCGGTAGGAAATGATTCCATCTATACGGAGGATGAAGAAAGCTACTGTTATGTAAAGGGCGCCGACGGCCAGAAGGAGAAGCGGACCATAGAGCTGGGAATGAAGGATTCACTTTATTCCGAGGTTCTGTCGGGACTGTCCGAGGGAGAGATGGTCTACTATGACAGTACCTCCGTGATCCCTGTAAAATACAGGGAATATACGGCTAAGACCGGTGATTATGTTGAGGAGAACTATTCCGAGTATATAACCGAGCTGCTTACGGGGCATGACATCTGCATAGCGGAGATAGAGGGTTCCGTACAGGAGGTTATAAGTCAGGTCGGAGCAGATGTGGAGAAGGGGGATGAGATCCTTAAGCTGGAAATCCCCGTCAACCGCGGAGAACTGGCAGAGGCAAGAAACAGCCTGGCGGATCTGGAAGCAGGCAGAAAGAGCCAACTCGCCGAATTTGACAGGAGAGAAAAGGAGATCAGGGAAGAACTGGACTTACTGAATAAGGAAACAGTTTTCACTGATAATTCGGTTAAGGAAAACAAAGACAGAGAGAAAACCGGTAAAGAAAATTCAGATAAAGAAAGATCAGATAAAGAAAGACCGGATAACGAAAAAACAGATATTGAAAATGTAAATAAGGGAAATACAAAAAATACGGGAAATACAGGAAATACGGGGAACACAGGTAAAGAAAGCGGCGGCGATAAAACGGATGAGAATAACGCGGCCGGCGCAGTAAAGCCCGGAGAGATGCCGGAAGAATCCGGTAAAGCATCCGTAACTGGAAAATCCGGAGAAGCAGCCACACCGGAACAACCGGGAGAAGTAACCGTACCGGAAAACCCCGAAGAAGTAACCGCACCGGAGGAACCCGAAGAAGTAACCGCACCGGAGGAACCCGTGGAAGAACCCGCATCTGAAGAACCCGCGGATGATACAGATGTCGATGCGGAAATGGAGGCGAAGCGGGAAAGACTCTACAGGAAGGAACAACTTCAGCTGGAGCTGGAGATCCTGGCGGCCGAAAAGAAGCTTGCGTCGGAGAGTTATACACAGACCAGGGCCCAGCTGGAGGAACGCCGGAAAAAGCTTTCGGGTTACGGGACCGACGGGACCTACACGATAAAAGCCAAAACTTCCGGAAAGCTGGGACAGAGTCTTCCGGCTGTCAGCACTACGGTTTATACGGGACAGTATCTTTTCACCGTAAACAGTCCGGGCGGGAAGCTGCTCAGGATAAGCATGCCCAAGAAAAGAGGGCAGGAGGCCGCAAAAGCTGCCCATGCCGGACAGAAGATACTGCTGAAGACGGATGACAGGGAGTACACCGGAACCTGTGTGGCAGAGAACGGCTATGAAGATAAGGTGTATCTTTTCACCCGTGACGGAGATGTGCATCTCACCTGGTCGGTACCCTACTCGGCCGGACAGACGCAGCAGTTTTTCGCAAAGCTGGATGACGAAAGCTATTTTGACGCGGATGAGCTTCCTTCGGGTGTAGTATCCTTCCAGTCGGTAGTGATCCACGGCGGGATCACGATCCCGGCAAAGGCGGTATATACCGAAAAGGATGCCATGACGCAGGAGACGAGTACCTTCGTATGGAAGAAGACGGATACGGGCCTTGCCAAGCAGAAGGTAACGGTATTCGAGAACAGTCAGTTTTCAGAGGAACGCCTGATACTTTCGGGCCTTTCCACGGGAGACGTGATAGCGGTAGAGTAAAATGCAGACCATAATCCCGGTCCCGAAGTATCCCCTGACCCGGTGAGACGATCCGTAAGGGCCTTCGGGATGAGGGACGGACATATTAAATATAAGCACAGGGAGAGTCATGCTACGCTTCATATTTACAAAAATAAAAAATAAATACAAGCTGTATCTGGCGCTTCTTGCGGGTATCATTTCCATGATCGCCGTGTTCGGAGTGATCATGATGCTGAGAAAAGGATCGCTGGACAGGCTTATCCAGAGTGAGTTCAGGGCCCAATATGAGAAGACCGGAGAATATCCGGCTGTCGTATCACGTACCGGCACACAGGTGCTGGATGATTCAAAGCCGGCTGTTGAAAGTGTTCTCGCAAATGCAAACAGCTATGAGGCGTCCTGGGATCAGTATCTGGAGCTGCCGGTTATCTCTACCCAGAGAGTGATCTGGATGAAGGGACGGCGGGCAATCTTCTCCTACAGAGGCGATAGCGGATATCTGGATCTGGGTTATCTGGATACGGATTACAGCGGAGAGCATATTTCCCTTTTGGACGGAACGCTGCCGGATAAGGAGGAACTGCCCGAGGGGCATTACGGTTGTCTGATCGACCGTCATACAATGGATGTAAATCATTTTGTGGTGGGTGAGACCCTTACCATGAATGACATGAATATCCGGGATGACAAGCCTGTGGTATTCCATATAACGGGTATCATTTCCGAGGCGGGTTTTTCCGATTATTACTGGCAGCGGGGGCTTGCCGAGAACGGAGTGATAGTATACCTGACCGGCGATGATTTCAGTGAGATCGCAGCCGGGCATCATATGGAGAAGGCATACTATGACACCTACAGGGTTTACGATTACAGAAAGCTTACCAATGAGAAGGCGGATGCTGCAGAGGACTACCTCGCGCAGTTCCGTGAAATGGATGAAGGGCTGAGTGAGAATCTGTCAGAACCGCTTAAGTCCGCAAGACAGAAGGGCGTATCGGTCAAGGCCGTGCTCTATGCCATTTCCGTACCGCTTATTGCGTTAGTACTGCTTTTCATCGGAATGATCGCGGTAAGGATCCTGGATTCCGAACAGGGCGAGATTGCGATGCTGCACAGCCGCGGCAAGACGCGGGGAAAGATCGTTCTGATATATTTTGTCCAGTCGATGATAATAGCGTTGATATCCTTTGCTCCGGGCCTTTTCGCGGGCTATCTGCTGGGAAGGCTTACCGCCTCCGCTACAGGCTTCCTCACTTTTTCGGGAGCTTCTGTGACAGGCTACGGTATCTATCCGGGGATGATCATAGTATCCGCGGCGGCTGCGCTGCTTTCCGTTGTCGTGATGCTGGTTCCGGTCATTCCGAGATCCAGGGATACCATACTGCAGAGAAAGCACAGGAAGGCTTCTGCGGGCATCCCTCTCTGGGAGAAATTCTTCCTGGATGTGATCCTGCTCGGCGCATCGGTTTATCTTCTGTATAATTTCACGAAGCAGCTGGATGTGCTGAAGATGTCGGTTCTTTCCGGCGAAGGGACGGATCCCGTGATCTTCCTTTCCGCAACATTTTTCCTGCTGTCCTGCGGCCTGCTGATCCTGAGACTTTTCTCTTATGTGGTACGGATGATCTTCAGGCTGCGAAGGAAGAAGCTTTCGCCGGCTAATTACGCATCCCTGCTGCAGATAATCAGGACACGTAAGAGTTCGGGCGTGATCTCCGTATTCCTGGTGCTTACCATAGCGATGAGCGTCTTCAATGCAAATATGGCGCGTACCATCAATGCGAACCAGGAGGAAAGGATACGTTATGATCTGGGTGCGGATGTGGTCATATCGGAGCAGTGGCAGCTAAGGGTGCTGAGTCTGGATAAACCCCAGCGCTGGAGATATGATGAGCCTGACGGAGCAGTATATGACGGATTGGTAAGGGACGGACTGGCGGATTCCGTGACACATGTCATAACGGATGAAAAAACCCTTATCAAAACCGGCAGGAATAATCAGGAGACAGGACTTCTGATGGGAATAAATACAAAGGAATTCGGCGAGACCGCCCGTCTCAGGGACGGACTTACGGATGAGCACTGGTACTCGTATCTGAATGCCCTGTCCCAGGTTACAAATGGCTGTCTCATTTCCAAAAATCTTGCCGACAAGTACGACCTGAAGGTGGGAGACACCATTTCCTATTCACGCTTTTCACCTGTTGAACCGGATTACAGCTATGCATCCTGTTCAGGGGTTATCCAGGGGATAGTTGAGGCTTTTCCGGGTTATGACACCTATGAATATGTTTATAATGACAACGGCGAGCTTACGGAAAAGGAAAGATACCTTGTGGTTGCGAATTACAGCAGTGTAGTGAGCTCATTTGAGAAGACACCCTATAGTGTGTGGGTACGCACGGAGCAGCCTGCCTCGAAGATCCGGGAGTATCTGGAAGAGAAGCTTGCCTCACGTACGCTGAAGAGCTTGGAGGGAGCGGCGGAGAATATCCGGGAGATGCAGGATTCATCGATGATAAAGATCACCAACGGTCTTTTCACCCTGAATGTACTGGTTGCACTGCTGCTCTGTGTGCTGGGCTATCTTATCCACTGGATCACGTCCATACGCGACAGGGAGCTGCTTTTCGGTATCTACCGGGCTATGGGTATCACCATGGGTGAGGTGAGCCGGATGCTGACGGTAGAGCAGATATTTACATCTCTGGGACCGGTGCTGGCCGGTATAGGCGCAGGTTCGGTGGCAACTGTGCTCTTCGCCGGACTGTTCTCTGTGGTCTATCTGCCGGAGAAGCATGCGGTAGAGCTTGCAACCTATGTGTCGGGATCTGATTTCCTGAGACTGGGACTGATCATCGGCGGAGCCATGATACTCTGCTTCCTTGTGATACATGGTATCGTTAAGAGGATGAAGATTACTGAGGCACTGAAGCTGGGTGAAGACTAATATGCTGAAAATCGGAGAAGAATATGGAACAGATAATCCTGCAGGCAGAAAATATCATACGGTCTTTCCCTTCCGCAGGCGGAGAGATTCCCGTGCTGCGCGGGATCAGTCTTTCCATTCCCAAAGGTAAGCTGGTGATCATCAAGGGGCGTTCGGGTTCGGGAAAGACAACATTGCTGAATATCCTCAGCGCACTGGATCCCGCCACGGAAGGAGAAGTCATCCTGAGGGTAAGATCCGATAAGAAAAAAAACGACTCCGAAGCCGGAACCAAAGAAATCCCGGCGGAGCTCACAAATACAAGAGAGGTAAGGTATTCCACACTTTCCGACTCTCAGAGAGACCGCCTGCGCAGGAATCATATGGGCTTTGTATTTCAGTCTGTGGCCCTGGTGCCCATCATGACCGCATATGAGAATGTGGATTTCGGACTCAGGACAGCAGGCTACAGGAAGAGCGGGGAGAAGGATCCCCAGGCATACCGGGATAAGAGGATCAAAGAGGTGCTTGCATCGGTGGGACTTGCGGAGCGTATGCAGCATATGCCCTCACAGCTGTCCGGAGGTGAACAGCAGAGGGTGGCCATAGCAAGGGCGATGGCACATAAACCGGAGATCATTTTTGCGGATGAGCCTACCGGAGCGTTGGATACGGCTGCGGGGCTGGCTGTGACCCAGCTCTTTAAGGATATGGCCGGGAAGGAAAATATCACGATAGTAATGACCACTCATGACCCGGGACTGATGGAGCTGGGAGATGTGGTATATGAGATAGAGGACGGAATGATAGGCGGTCAGCCGTAACAACTTTGAGACAGGAACGATACGGCCTGCCGCCCCGGAAATAAAGGTAAGACAGGATTGGAGAGATCTATGCCGGGTATGGAAACCGAAAAACTGAACATTGATCCCGTCGATGCAGCCCCTGCTGCCGGGGAACCGGTTAAGGAAGATATCCCGCTTATAGACTGCGACGGACTTGTAAAGATATACAAGACCGATGACCTTGAGGTTATGGCGCTCCAGGGGCTTGACCTTACCATCAAAAGAGGTGAGCTGCTGGCTATAATCGGTAAATCCGGAAGCGGAAAGTCTACGCTTCTGAATATCATAGGCGGACTGGAGAGACCCAGTGCGGGAAGGATCACCTTTGACGGAGAGAATCTTCAGACTCTCAGTGAGAAGGAAATGAACCACTACCGGGAGAAGCGGGTGGGTTTTGTGTGGCAGAAGAATGTTGAGAACCTGCTGCCGTACCTGACCGCAGTACAAAATGTGGAGCTTCCGCTGATGTTTTCGGGCGTTTCCGCAAAGGACCGGCACAGGAAAGCGATGGAGATGCTTGAAAGCGTGGGTCTGGGGCACAGGGCAGACAGTTATCCGAAGATGCTGTCGGGAGGTGAGCAGCAGAGAGTAGCCATCGCTATAGCTTTGATGAATGATCCGGACCTTCTGCTTGCGGACGAGCCTACGGGGGCAGTGGATTCGAAGACTTCCGAAATGATCCAGGATCTTTTCAGAAAGCTTAACCGGGAGCGTGGTGTTACAGTCATAATCGTAACTCACGATCTGAGTCTTGCGAATAAGGTTGACCGTGTGGTCATGATAGCCGACGGCAAGATAAGCAGTGAACGCGTTATTAAGGATGCATACCGTGAGAGGATAGATGCCATGGCAAAGCGTTCTGCCGAGGAGATCGCGGAAGGACTCTTTGCATCCGGCGGTCCGGCATCGGAGGAGGGAGCTTCTCCCGATGAGACTCATGAGGAATATGTGGTCCTTGACCGCGCCGGAAGGCTGCGGCTTTCCCCCGAGCTCCGTGAAGAGGCGGGGATCGACGGAAACCGTGTTAAGATAGAAGTAGTAGACGGAAAGATAGTTATCTCCGGTGAAGAATAAAACCCCTCCTTTAAGCCGCATGGGTATAAGCCTGTGCGGCTTATTTTACGCGATACGACCGGCAGGCGGGTAAGCAACCCGTTCGATTTTTAATAAAATACTTTACCTTTTGAAAAGGCTTTTGATATAATGAAGGATATGGCTGATACAGGAGCCATGGAAGAGAAATATGCAGAATATCTTTATGAGTGTCTGAAACCGAAAAAATCGGGTCGTGCGGAATAACCGGCGTGTACTCACAAAGGAAGGAAGAAAGTATGGATAAAAACAGCTTATTGAAGACAGCCACACAGAAGGTCATAGTAACCGTTATCGGATTACTGATCATCGGGGGCATAGTGACGGCAATAATGATACTGAGCAAAAAAGGCAGTCGTGACATTACCGCCAGCGGTGTAAGAGGGATCGTAAAAGTTGTCGGTGAGAAAAACAACGGACAGGTAAATGCCGGGGACAAGCTTTACAACGGTGACGAAGTGAGTGTCATGGAAGCGTCATCCCTTACCATGCTGATAGATAATGACAAGTATTTTTTTGCCGAGGCTGATACACATTTTGTTATAAATGCCGATCAGTCGGGAAATTCCAGCAAGATCAGGGTGGTTCTTGATAAGGGCTCGGGAATGAATGAGCTGAAATCATCCCTTGGACCGAATGACTCATATGATGTGGAAACCCCCAATTCCATCCTGTCAGCCAGGGGGACCAAATTCAACGTATCGGTATATAACCGGGGAGACCTTGTATATACTCTGCTGGAAGTAAGTGACGGGGTTGTATTGGTACAGCTCCGGACTCCCGATGGAACACTTACCGGTACCGAAAAGAAGTTCAATGCGGGAGAAAGCGTACTTATCAGAGGCGGGAAGGATCTCTCCGAATTTGTTCCGAATCAGAAAGGGGAAACCGTAAGATATCTGGACCTGCCCTCACTTCCCGCGGACGGCGTAGCGAGGCTGATCGAGGTGCTGGATAACGGAGGGGCGGAAAAAGAACCTCCGAAAGAGGATGAAAATAATTCTGAAACCGGTGACAGCACAGAGGAACCGACGGATCCTTCCACAGAACAGATAACGGATGATACTGCAGATACTTCATCGGAAGATGTTACGGACGATACAACCGAGGAGGCATCTACGGAAAAACCGACAGAGAAGCCGACGGAGACACCGACTGAAAGACCGACTGAAAGGCCGACTGAAAGGCCGACTGAAAGACCCACTGAAAGCGATCATGGAACAACACATACCCACAGCTTCGGTTCATGGACGGTGACCAGAGCCGCAACCTGCAGCGCGGGCGGAAACGAAGAAAGAAAATGCTCAACCTGCGGATATACGGAGAGAAGATCCATAGCAGCAACAGGTCATGCCTATGGCAGCTGGTATACATCAAAGGCTGCAACCTGTACCGAAGGAGGTACAGAGGAAAGAAAGTGCTCCAGATGCGGACTTACGGAAAGCAGATCCGTTGCCGCATTCGGCCATACCTTCGGCAGTACGGAAACGGAAGCTGCAAGTTGTACCACAGACGGATACACTATCAGAAAATGCACCAGATGCGGTTATGAAGAAAAGAGCACCAGCGCTGCCGCCGGACATAAATACGGAGCATGGTCGACAACTAAGGCTGCAGGCTGCGATACAACAGGAACCGAAACAAGGACCTGTTCCGTCTGCGGACATACCGAAACAAGAACAGTTTCCGCCACCGGGCATAAATTCGGGTCATGGTCGGTAACAAAGGCTGCAGGCTGTGAAACATCGGGAACCGAAACAAGGACCTGTTCCGTCTGCGGCAGCACGGAGTCGAGGACGATCGCCGCAGCCGGTCACAACTACGGATCATGGGTAACCGTGCGGCAGGCTTCGTGCGAACAATCCGGTTCTGTAGAAAGGACCTGTTCCGTCTGCGGACAGAAGGAATCAAAGACTGTCGAGCCTTTGGGTCATGATTATGTTAAAGGCAAGTATTCCAGGGAATCCGGCGGATACATCTGGACCTGCTCAAGATGCGGAGCCTCCTATGTGGAGAAAGCTGCGGATCCGGGCAGCGGGAATTAGGCAGCGGCTTTCGGCCGGATCGGTTTATACGGCTTTCGGCCGGGTCAGTTTTTCCTTGTGTTTCGGAATATGAAATGCTATAATCCTATGGATTGCGCCCCGGAGGCGGTATCATTACAGTCTCCGGGGCGCTGTACTAAAGACTGTTAATGACCGCCGAACTAAGTGAGGGGGCAAATACATTTTTTTCAAGGGAGAATTGGAAATGTATAAGATCGTTAAAAAGAAATCTCTCAACCCGACAGTTACACTGATGGAAGTTGAGGCGCCGCTTGTGGCAAGAAAATGTGAGCCGGGGCAGTTTATCATACTCCGCGCGAAAGAGGACAGTGAACGCATCCCTCTTACCATAGCAGGATATGACCGGGAAGCAGGAACCATAACCATTATCTTTCAGATAGTCGGCGGAAGTACTGAAATACTGAACTCCCTGGATGAGGGTGACGCCATTCAGGATTTTGTCGGACCGCTGGGTAAGGCCACCGAGACGGACGGCCTTAAAAAGGTTGCTGTTGTAGGCGGCGGCGTGGGCTGTGCCATCGCATATCCCGTGGCAAAGAAGCTGCATGACCTGGGCTGCGAAGTGCATTCCATCGTGGGCTTCAGAAATGAGGATCTTATCATTCTTAAAGAAGAGTTTGAAGCAGCCAGTGATAAATATGTACTGATGACCGATGATGGTTCCGCGGGCGAGAAGGGACTTGTCACTGCTGCCCTTGAACGCCTTATAGAGTCGGGAGAGCAGTATGACGAAGTGATCGCCATCGGACCCCTTATCATGATGAAATTCGTTGTGTCTGTCACAAAGAAATACAACGTTAAGACTGTGGTCAGCATGAATCCCATCATGGTTGACGGAACGGGTATGTGCGGAGGATGCCGTCTTACGGTTGGAGGAACAACAAAATTTGCCTGCGTCGACGGACCTGATTTTGACGGCTTTGAAGTTGATTTTGATGAGGCAATGGCAAGAGGAGCCACATACAGGCCCTTCGAGCAGAAGGCCAGAGAAGAAGCCTGCAACCTGCTTAAGCATTGAGACATGCACATTCGTATTACATGCTTTGTGCAAGCTTGCTTGCATACAAAGCATGTAATACGAATGTATACGGCGAAAGCCGTGCATCGACGGGAGCAAAGCGACCGGAGATGCGGCATGTATACGGCGAAAGCCGTGCTCATATCTAATGATAATTCATTTGGAGGATTACAGTAATGCCGAATATGTCCATGACAAAGAACCCCATGCCCACTCAGGAGCCTGAGGTCAGAAATAAGAATTTTAATGAGGTTGCCCTTGGCTATACCGAGGAGCAGGCCATCGACGAAGCACAGCGCTGTCTCAACTGCAAGAATAAGCCCTGTGTCGGAGGATGCCCCGTTCAGATAGACATCCCCGCCTTTATAGCCGAAGTAGCAAAGGGAGAATTCGAAAAAGCTTATCAGATAATCACGCGTTCCAGTTCACTGCCTGCGATCTGCGGACGTGTATGCCCGCAGGAGACCCAGTGCGAACAGCGCTGTGTACGCGGCATCAAGGGAGAGCCTGTTGCCATCGGCCGTCTTGAGCGTTTTGTGGCGGACTGGCATATGGCAAACAGCACGGAAGCACCCGAAAAGCCCGAGAGCAACGGACATAAGGTTGCGGTTATCGGTTCAGGCCCCTCCGGACTTGCATGTGCGGGTGATCTTGCAAAGAAAGGCTACGATGTAACGATCTATGAAGCATTGCATCTGGCCGGCGGAGTACTGGCCTACGGTATTCCTGAATTCCGTCTTCCCAAGGCCATAGTCCAGAAGGAGATCGACGGTCTTAAGGCCCTCGGCGTAAAGATAGAAACAAATGTTGTGATAGGCAAGACCATTTCCATAGACGAGCTCTTCGATGAGTTTGGATTTGAGTCGGTATTCATCGGTTCCGGCGCAGGTCTTCCGCGCTTCATGAATATCCCCGGTGAGAATCTTAACGGAGTGTACTCAGCGAACGAATTCCTGACCAGGATAAACCTGATGAAGGCGTACAAGGATGATTCAAAGACTCCGATCAAACATCCTCAGAGCACCGTAGTAGTCGGCGGAGGAAATGTGGCAATGGATGCCGCGCGTTCCGCAAAGCGCCTCGGATCGGATGTGACCATAGTTTACCGCCGCACAAAGGCCGAGCTTCCCGCGCGTGCCGAGGAGGTTGAGCATGCTGAGGAGGAGGGCATCAAATTTGCTTTCCTGCATAACCCCGTTGAAGTAGAAGGCGAGGATGGCTGGGTCAAGGCAGTAAAATGCCAGGTAATGGAGCTCTCCGATCCCGATGAGTCCGGACGCCGTAAGCCGGTTCCGGTTGAAGGTAAGTTCATTACCGTCCCCTGCGACTGCATGATCATGTCCATCGGAACTTCTCCGAACCCGCTGATCAAGTCCACAACGGAAGGACTTGAGACCCAGAAATGGGGCGGTATCGTGGCTGATGAAGCTACCGGTCTTACATCACGTAAGGGTGTATATGCCGGCGGTGATGCGGTTACCGGAGCTGCAACAGTTATCCTTGCCATGGGTGCCGGAAAAAATGCAGCTGCAGGGATTGACGCTTCCCTTATGGGTGAAGGGTAAGCCGGGCATTTGATGCGCAGGTAAAAGGATGACCTGAATAATTTACAGTTTTACAGGATTACGGTATGGGTGAGATACAGGAATCGCAGAAAACAGCACAAAGCGTATTAAAGGCTTCCACGATAATGGCAATAGCCAATCTGCTGGCGAGTGTGCTGGGATTTGCGCGGAATATCATCATTTCCAGTCTTTACGGTATGGGTATGGAGAATGATGCGTATATTTCCGCATTTACTATCCCGGACTTTATTTATACGATATTGGTAGGCGGTGCTCTGAGTACCGCCTTTATCCCCATATTCAGTGTTTATATCGCAACAGGTGAGAAGGAAAAGGGACTCAGGATGAGCAACACGGTCCTGAACCTTGTTGCGATCCTTGCCATGGGCTTCTGCATACTGGGAGAGATATTCACTCCCTGGCTGGTGAACACCTTCATGCAGTTTAAGGGAGAAGCCTTTGATCTGACGGTGAAGCTTACGAGGATCATGTTCTTCCAGTGCTTCTTCATGTGTCTTACAGGCGTCTGCATGGGTATCATGCAGTCGTATAAGAACTTTGTTCCGTCGGCGCTGGGATCCATTTACTATAATGTGGCGATCGTTGTGCTGGGCGTGCTCATGTCCCAGGCCATGGGTCTCGGGATCGCCGGTTTCTCCATAAGTGTTGTCATAGGAGCTGTTGCGAACCTGGGTGCACATATAAGACCCATGCATAAGGTCGGTTATAAATATCAGCCGGTTATTGACATGAAGCAGGACGGTATCAGGAAATTCTTCCGTATGCTGGGACCGGTACTGCTGGGACTGTCCGTAAATCATATCAACCTGCTGGTGAATCAGTATTTCGCATCCGGACTGGGATCGAGTACCGTATCCTCCATGAAGAATGCGCAGAGCATCAGCCAGCTGCCGGTGCTGATCTTCGGATCCACCATATCGCTTTCTATCTTTCCGACCATGTCGGAACATTTTGCAACAGATAATATGGAGGAATACAGAAATGACTTTTCCATGTCCTTCAGAAATGTATTCTTCCTTACGGTTCCCGCCGCTCTTGGCATAGTTGCGCTTCGGACCCCGCTGATCCGGGCCATGTACCAACAGGGCAAGTTCCGCCCCGAGGATATAGGCGCCATGGCCATGTTCATGCTTCTGTATTCCGTAGGTACCATCGGTTATTCTGAGCAGCTGGTGCTTAACAGGGCATTTTATTCGGCGCGCGACACCAAGACTCCCATGTTGATAAATGTGGTTTGCCTTCTGCTGAATGTAATAATGAGTATGATCTTCGTCCGCATCTGGAACGCAAACGGTCTTGCGCTTGCCTATTCGGGAGCGGGTATAGCCAGCATGATCCTGCTTACGATATTCCTTAAGAGGAAGGTGGGCAGCCTGAAGGGTCGTGAGATACTTATCTCCTCAGCCAAGACCATGGGGGCGAGCGTTGGAATGTTCGTTGTACTGATGCTGGGTGCGGATCTTTTGGAAATGGTCATGCCGCTCGAGCAAAAGCTCTTCCAGCTGTTGGAGGTGGGCATCCTTTTCGTAGTGGGCGTTGCGGTATTTTTTGTCATCGCTATCATCCTGAAGATGAAGGAAGTGGCAGCGGTGAAGAGTATATTCATGCGTAAATTTAAAAAGAAATAGATAGAATTGCAGTGTGCCGGGAACCGTCTTTATTACAGGACGGTTCCCGCCGTTTAAGGAGGGCAGAATATGCACGATTTATTATCACGACTTATCTTGTATCATGGAATAGTACGGGACCCGGTCCTTCACACCTTTGCCATGGCTTCAGATATGGGATCCGTTCCTGACGGCGTAATGGCGGGATCAGGACCCGGATCCGTTCCTGACGGCGTAATGCCGCCGTTCTTTAAGCCCGGATGCCGCAGGATGTCACCCGAAACGGTATCCGACCGTGTGCATGATGCTGTCCGTCAGTTGCTGGAGACGGCCACATCCTATGCTTTTGACAAAAACCTCTGGAGAGATTATCTGACATTTCTCCTGCTCACCGATGAGAATCCCTTCTCCCTCACGGCGGAGAAGAAGGGAATAGGAGACGGAAGCGTGCGGCATTTTGCCTGCCGGGATATGGAGATATTCTGCAGGCTTTTCCTGTATGACTTCACCGCCCTGGAGCAGATGCTGGGAACGGACTGTTTTTCGGTGATAACCGATTACCGAGCGGTACCCAAGCGCGCACAGAATTTCAACAGGAATGTGAGCCTCAGGGTGCGTGAGGTGAGCGATGCCATTTCCGATGTTATCGATACGGAGATCGCAGAAGATTCAACCGAGGAAGCATATCATGCGGCGGCAGAGAAGGTGCTGGATATCATTTCCGGCTTTTACCTGCACTACGGTGTGGGGATGTTCGGTCTGAACAGGGCATTTCGCATTCAGGAGCATCCTGCATTTCCCGGACCGGAAGGGATGCCGGTGCGCGGGCCGGAGAGCGCATTGTTTAACGGAATGCGGATGTACGGACCTGAGGGAGCCGCCGAAACGATCGTGTTTACACCCATAAACAACACAGAAGAGGTCCATCTTTCGGACCTTGTGGGATATGAACTGCAGAAGAGTAAGCTAAGAGAGAATACCGAGGCCTTTCTCCGCGGCCACAGGGCGAATAACTGCCTTCTCTACGGCGACGCGGGTACGGGAAAGTCCACAAGCATCAAGGCGCTGATCACGGAGTACTATGATCAGGGGCTCAGGATGATAGAGCTGTATAAGCACCAGATGAAGAACCTTTCCGCGGTGATCGGTACCGTGAAGCACAGGAATTATAAGTTCATCATTTATATGGATGATCTTTCCTTTGAGGATTTTGAGGTTGAATACAAATATCTGAAGGCGGTCATTGAAGGCGGACTGGAAAGCCGCCCGGATAATGTGCTGATCTACGCCACATCAAACCGGCGTCATCTGATAAAGGAGACCTGGAATGATACCTCGGATGTGGATCTTGAGAAACACCGCGGAGATACCCTGCAGGAGAAGCTGTCCCTTGTGGACCGTTTCGGCATCACGATCCCGTACATGAAGCCCAATAAAAAGGAGTACATGGAGATCGTCCGTGAGCTGGCGGGAAGATATCCGGAGCTTAAGCTCAGTGATGAAGAGCTTCTGAAGGAGGCTCAGAAGTGGGAAATGTCCCACGGCGGTTTCTCGGGAAGAGTCGCGCAGCAGTTTGTGGATGATCTTGCAGGAAGGCTGGGATAGATGTTTGAAGTTGTTAAATGAATATCTTCGTGAGATCTTCGGCTGCAAGGTCTATAAGATCGCCCTGAACGGCGGATTTACCTGCCCCAACAGGGACGGAAGCCTGGGAACCGGGGGATGCATATTCTGTTCTGCGGGGGGAAGCGGAGAATTTGCGGAGGACGCCGCAAAGAGCATAACGGAGCAGATCGAAGCAGGGAAAGAGAGAGTAAGCAGGAAGATAAAAGAAGGTAAATACATTGCGTATTTTCAGGCGTTCACGAACACCTATGCACCGGCAGTACATTTGCGGGAGCTGTATACGGAAGCCCTGGGCCATCCGGATATCGTCGCCCTTTCCGTTGCGACGAGACCCGATTGTCTTGCGGAAGAGGTTCTGGATCTTCTTGAAGAAATGAACCGGATAAAGCCCGTATGGGTGGAGCTGGGACTGCAGACGATACATCCGGCTTCCGCGGAGTATATCCGCAGAGGTTACGGGCTTCCGGTTTATGACCGCGCAGTGAAAGAACTGAGAAAAAGAGGTCTTGAGGTAATAACCCATGTGATCCTGGGACTGCCGGGAGAGAGTGCCGAAGACATGGCAGAAACTGTGAGGTATGTATGCAGCAGCGGTGCAACCGGGATCAAGCTGCAGCTTCTTCATATACTGAAAGGTACCGATCTTGAAAAAGAGTACCGGGAGGGAAAGGTTTCCGTACTGTCGGAGGACGGATATATCGGTATCCTGAGGGACTGTGTCCGTGAGATCCCCGATAATGTGGTGATCCACCGCCTCACAGGCGACGGCGATAAAAAGCTTCTTATAGCCCCGCTCTGGAGCGGGGATAAGAAGCATGTGTGGAACAGGATAAAAAAGGAAGTCCTGCAGGATTAAGTACCTGCGGCATTCATCCTCTGTCATTCTTTGTTCAGATATTCTTCTATGACAGGATCGAGAGCTTCCGGTGTGTCTTTCGAACTGAAACGGGCGGCAACGTGTCCCTGCCTGTCTATAAGGAATTTGGCAAAATTCCATTTGATCCTTCCGGGGAACTGTTGTTTAAGGTAGATGTAGAGCGGATCGGCATCTTTTCCGTTTACCCTGATCTTTGCGAATCTGGGGAATTTTGTATTGAATTTCATTTTGCAGAATGTGTCGATCTTTTCGTCACTTCCCGGAGCCTGAAAAGCAAACTGGTTGCAGGGGAAATCCAGGATCTCAAAGCCTTTTTCCTTATACTTCTCATACAAAGCTTCCAGTCCATCATATTGCGGGGTAAAGCCGCAGCGTGTCGCAGTATTTACGATCAGGAGAACTTTACCGGTGAAATCAGAGAGTGAAACATCATTTCCCTGATTGTCTTTCACCGTGAATTCATATATGCTTTCAGCTCTGATCTCTTCCGTGTCCAATGTCTCTTCCGGTATTTCCTCTGAGGATCCGGAGTCTGTCAGCGTCTTTTCGCCTGTATTTTCCTCAGGCATGATAAGCGTTGTTTTCCTGAGACTCCTTTTTGCAAATTCCTTTGCATCTTCCAGGTGCTCGTCAATCACATTACTGCGGATATACAGGGATGCTTTCTGGACAGGAATCCCCTGTTTCAGCAGGGCTTCGCGGATCAATTCGATAGCGTGGCGTGAGATCCATGAGGTGGAGAATATCACTGCCTTTCCGATCATTGCCGCATCCAGAGACTCGATAAAAGTCCGGAGTTTTTTATCAATACCGTGAGCATACAGTCCGCTTCCGATGAAAAGCACATCAACATGACTGTCTATCACAGCCTCATCATTTTCACAGAATACAGCTTCGGTCTTTACTTCTTCAGCAATAGCCTCCGCTACACGTTTTGTGTTTCCCTTCCCCGAATAGTATCTTACTGCAGCAATCATATACGTACCTCCTTTTCCTTAGTGCAATAGCAGTATCTATGGAATCATCTTATCATATACTCAAAGGAAAGTAACGTGAAAGATACAGGGGATATATGGATGTCGCAGTTTATAAGCTCATGGTTGATATTCGAAAATTCCCAAAATGTTTTTCATCACTTTGCGATCCCGGCAAACGGGCAGGTCACAGCATCAATAAAGCAGGTATTTTTCTTCCGGCGAACACCCAGGTGTGAAAAAGAGGATGCAGAGGTAATATATCATCAAAAAAGCAGGAAATATTACCTGCAGCAGGAGAATCTGTGGAGAAAAAGAGGATGCAGAGGTAATATATCATCGAAAAAGCAGGAAATATTACCTGCAGCAGGAGAATCTGTATGAAAAAGTTGTAGCTGTGCCGGGACTTTGTTATACTGCAATACAGTAAATGCGGAACAGGAGCATGACATGACAAAAAAGGAACGGGTACGCCTCGTTATAGAGGCGCTGAATAGTGAATACGGGACGGAGATGATCACGTATCTCCATTATGAAACTCCGTGGCAGCTGCTTTTTGCCACTATCCTTTCCGCCCAGTGTACCGATGCCAGGGTGAATATGGTGACAAAGGATCTCTTCCGGAAGTACCGGAGCGTAGAGGATTTTGCAAATGCGGACCTTCCGGAGCTTGAGAAGGATATCTATTCTACAGGCTTTTACAAGAATAAAGCAAGGAATATCAAGGCGTGTGCCGCTGTGCTTCTTGAGAGGTACGGCGGAGAGGTTCCCCGTGATATCGAAGAACTCACCGCCCTTCCGGGGGTGGGAAGGAAAACCGCAAATGTTGTACGCGGGAACTGCTTTAATGATCCGTCGATAGTTGTGGATACCCATGTAAAAAGGGTTTCAAAGCTACTGGGACTTACCAGGGAGACGGATCCGGTGAAGGTGGAATATGACCTGATGAAGGTCCTTCCGAAGGAGCAGTGGATACTGTATAATGTTCAGGTGATAGCAGTGGGAAGAACCTGGTGCATATCCGGAAGACCGAAATGCAGTGAGTGTATACTGAGGGACTGCTGCGCGAGCGCGGTGTGACAATTCCATGTACGGGTAAGGGGCTGTGGATGATGTAATTGTCATAGAGGTGGTAGTATAGACAATTCCATGTACGGGTAAGGGGCTGCCCGGGACAGGGAGAAGGAGAAGATGCCGTGTCTTACCGTCTCGTATACTTTGCAGCCGTGCCCCGGGTCGCCGGACAGTCAGGAGATCAGAAGAAAGGATAAAATTAAGAATCGTAATAGAAGAAACCCGAGGAAAGGAAAAAATAAGAGATCGGAAGAAAAAAACCGGAAGAAAGAAATTAAAGAGGTCGGCAGAAAAGAATAAAAAAGTTGACATTCAACGGATTAACGTGTAGAACATTAGACAGGTATACATTTTCGGAGGTCTACTCAGGATAAAGAGAAAGGAAAAGAAATGGTAGATTTCAGCAAGAAAAGGAAAAAGAGTACGCGTATAATTGCGGCTGTTATCTGCGGGCTGCTTGTACTCGGAATGGTTATCGGTCTTCTGGTAACTGCGATCTGACGCAGTGTTGCTGCTGTTCATCACCCCGGTGATAAGAATAAAGATCCGCAGACGGAAAGCGTGCTTTCAGGATCGGTTTTATGATCTTCACGGGATGAACAGGTAACGTTTTATTTAAAAGAAAGAAGGATGAATATGAGGAGCATTGGGAGAAAGCCGCTTACGGCTGTTATCCTGGCGTTGGCTTTTCTGCTCGCTTTCTTTATGGTCTATACCGCTGATGCGGCACCGGATAAGGAAGTGATCCATGAAAAGATCTCTATCGACGGCCTTGCCATGGGAGGACTCACCGAGTCCGAGGCCCGGGCGAAGCTTGAGCAAAGAGAAGGCCGGGTAAGAGAGCTCTCGGTCACATTGACCAGCAGCTATGGGGATGTGGAAACAACCCTGGGTGAGCTGGGTTATTTTTGTGATTTCGACTCGGCTGTCAGGGAGGCGGTAGGTTTTGGAAATACCGGAAATATCCTGAAGCGTTATAAGGAGATACATCAGGATGATACCGGGGAGGCCATAGAGCTTCAAAGAAGCATAGACCGTAACAGGATAGAAGAGATAGTGGAAAGTGAACTGGGGCAGGTCCTTGAAGGATCCTCCAGCGTACAGCTGATCAAGAAGAGCAAAACGGAGGTTTCCGTTGTGCCCGAAAGTCAGGGCGTACGCATGGATGCGCTTGCCACCGAAGCTGCGATCAAAATGATCCTTAACAATGACTGGGATCATGAGCCGATCCAGGTGCCGCTTTCCATAGTGGATGATAATGATGATGAGAAGACTAAGAGCCTGAGCTATATCACGGATCTGCTCGGTACATATACGACGGAATTCAGCAGATATGCCGAAGGCAGAAACCAGAATATCGCCAGAGCGGCCGAGCTGATGAACGGAAAGATCGTTTATCCAGGTGAAAAGGTTTCGACATATTATACCATCGACCCCATCACTGCCTATAACGGTTATGCCATGGCGGGCGTATTTGTGAATAATGAGGTCGTACAGGGTATCGGCGGCGGTGTATGTCAGATGTCGACTACTCTTTATAATGCACTGCTCTATGCGGAGGTTGAGATCGTAAGGCGTGATTATCACGGTCTTCCGGTGTCATATGTGCCGCTTTCCTATGATGCGACCATGGCAGGCGGTTATCTGGATCTGATCTTCAGAAATAATCTGGAATACCCCATATATATCGAATGCGACTGTAATGTTGATCAAGGCTATATAACCTGTAATGTATACGGACATGAGTATCGTGATCCGGGCAGGACATTAAAATTTGAGAATAAGATCATCGAGAAGATCGACATTCCGGAAGAGGAAGTGATCGAGGAGGATCCCGAGATGGCGCCGGGCACCGAGGAGGTAGTATCCAGGGGATCGGTAGGGTATAAGACAGAGCTTTGGAAATACGTTTATAACAACGGCGTTCTTGAGGAAGAAGTGCTGATCAATACAAGTAAATACAGCGCAACCCCGAAAAAGATAAAGAAGGGACCGGAAGGACCGGACACCGAGGAGACGGAAGATACGGAGGATACAGAGGAGACCGAGGAGCAGAGCTCGGAGGATACGGAAGATACTGAAGAACCCGGGACACCGGAGACTCCCGAAACCCCTGAAAACCCTGAGACACCTGAGAACCCCGAAACGCCCGAGACACCTGAAACGCCTGAGACTCCCGAAACACCTGAGAACCCTGAGACTCCGGAAACGCCTGAAACGCCTGAGACTCCCGAAACACCGGAGACACCTGAGAATCCCGAAACACCTGTGGATCCCGAACCCGCAGCACCTGATGAACCTGCCGGGGAGTAAAAAAGGATGGAGCAGGGACAGATGTTTTTCCGGCCTGCTGACGGGCGGCTTATGCAGCAGAGCGTTTTAAAGCATATTAAGAGGAGACCCTCAGGCGTGTCAGAGGGCGCCTATTTCGGAAATGATGCCGCTATTTTCCGGACCGCCGCGGGATATGCGGTCCAGGCCTCCGGAGCGGCAGTGACAGGATGGTTTGTCGACAGCGCTTCGGTTACGGCGGAGGAGGCGGCATTTATCATTGCCGGTAACCAGCTTGCAACAGCAGGAGCCGAACCTGAAGCAGTTCAGGTCTTTCTTACCATGGGAAGGGATTTTCCGGAAAACCGTGTAAGAAGCCTGATGCAGAGACTTAACAGGTTATCGGAAGAAAATGGCTGTCATATAGTCGGCGGAAATACTGTTTTTTTCGGAGACGGTCATGATGCGCTGATCCAGATACTTATCACAGGGGAGCTGCGGGAACCCGTGGATTTTCCTGAAATCCACAGAAAGGCTGCACCGGATGACAGCGTCTGGTTTTTCGGAGAAGTCGGCTGTCTGGGGGCGGAGCTTCTGGCTGCGGACAGGATGAAACTGCTGAAGGAACATTTTTCCGACAGCTATATTAAAGATATGAGATATGATGCCGGTGCTTTTTCGGTAAGGAAGGCAGCGGTATGTGCCATGGAGGCAGGAGCGGTATATCTGCATGATGTATCCTATGGCGGAGTATATAAGGCGCTCTACCAGCTTGCGGAGGCGCAGAATACCGGTATAGAGGTAAGGCATGAGGGCCTTCGGATCAGGCAGAGCGTTATAGAACTGTGTGAGGTCCTCGGGATAAATCCCTACCTTATGCTGGGTACCGGCGGATTGCTGATGATAGTTCCCGGCGGACGGGAAGATGCATGGAAGGATAAAATGGAGGAAGCCGGTTTTCCGGTATGTCCCGCAGGCAGGATAACAGCCGAAAAGGCCCGCGTGGTAAGGGCAAAGGGTTTTCAGATGGAGAGGTACCTTAATCTGTCGGATGATGAAGCCATGCTTAATCTGTAAAACCCCGGGCAGGATGCCGACGGGTATCATAAGGACCGCGGTATGGAGCGGCGGGCGGAATAAATATTTACATCTCACAGTAAGAACATGATAAGGAGAATGACCATGAAAGAAGAAATACTGCAGATCCTGGAACAAAACAGCAGGCTTACACCTGCCGATATCGCCGCCATGATCGGAGCCGATGAGGCTGAGGTAGCAGCTGCCGTACAGGAGCTTGAAAAGGAAAATGTGATCTGCGGATACCGCACGGTCATCAACTGGGAGAAGACAAGCGATGAGCGTGTCACAGCCCAGATTGGTGTGAAGATCGCACCGGTACGGGGTGAAGGCTTTGACCGCATTGCCGCACGGCTGAGCAGATTTGAAGAAGTGGATTCGGTATATCTTATGTCGGGTTCTTCTTATGACCTTATCCTTACCATCGAAGGTAAATCCATGAAGGATATAGCTCATTTCGTATATGACAAGATCGCACCCATGGAGACGGTAGTCTCCACATCCACTTATTTTGTACTCAGAAAATACAAGGATCACGGAATAGTCTTTGATGCGGGCCGCGAATCAGACGAGCGCATACAGATCATGCCTTAAGTGCCCGGCTCCGAAGAAAGGATAGATAATGAAACCACTTAATCAGACTGTACTTGATATGAAGCCGTCAGGCATAAGAAAATTCTTTGATATTGTCAGCGAGATGCCGGATGCCATATCTCTGGGTGTCGGTGAGCCGGACTTCGATACTCCCTGGCATATTTCCGACGAAGGCATATATACACTTGAAAAGGGCAGGACCTTCTACACATCAAACTCCGGTCTTTTGGAGCTGAGGAAGGAGATCGGCCTCTGGTACGGAAGAAAATACGGCATTCACAGGGATCACGCAAAGGAGATCCTGATAACGGTAGGCGGCAGTGAGGGTATAGATCTTGCACTCCGCGCACTGCTCTCGCCCGGTGACGAGGTGATCATCCCCGAACCCAGCTATGTAAGCTATGTGCCCTGCGTATCTCTTGCGGGAGGCGTTCCGGTAACTCTTCCCCTGAAGAATGAAAACTGTTTCAAGCTTACGGCAGAGGAGCTGGAAAGCGCCATCACTGAGAAGACCAAGGCTCTGGTCCTGTCATTTCCGAATAATCCTACGGGTGCGATAATGACGAAGGAGGATCTTAAGCCCATCGCCGAGCTTGCGGTAAAATATGACCTGTATGTTATCTCGGATGAGATATATTCGGAGCTGACTTACGGTAAGGAGCCCCACGCTTCCATCGGGGCGCTTCCGGGCATGAGTGAACGTACCATAGTGATAAACGGTTTTTCCAAGGCCTATGCCATGACAGGCTGGCGTTTGGGATACGCCATGGCGCCGGAGGTGATAGCGCGTGAGATGACCAAGATACATCAGTTCTGCATCATGTGTGCACCCACAACCAGTCAGTATGCTGCGGTCGAGGCCATAAAGAACGGAGATAAGGATATCGCAAAGATGCGTGAATCCTATGACAAGAGACGCCGTTTCCTGTTAAAGCAGTTCGAGATCATGGGTCTTCCGTGTTTTGAACCGGAGGGAGCCTTTTATATGTTCCCGTGCATCAGTGAATTTGGCATGACCTCGGATGAGTTTGCCACTACGCTGCTCAGGGAAGAGGAGCTGGCGGTAGTACCGGGTTCCGCGTTCGGTGACTGCGGTGAGGGCTTTATCCGTATATCCTATGCCTATTCCATAGATGAGCTGCGGGAAGCCATGGACAGAATGGGACGGTTTATCAGAAAACGCAGGGGCCTGGAGCAGTAAAATATGCTGAACATAGTTTTATATGAGCCCGAGATGCCCGAAAATACGGGTAATATAGGCAGGACCTGTGTGATAACGGGGAGCCGCCTTCATCTGATAGAGCCTCTTGGGTTCCAGCTTACACATAAACGTATAGAACGAGCCGGTCTCGATTATTGGGACCGGCTCGATGTCACCCGCTACATGGATCATGCCGATTTTATGGCCGGTAATCCGGGAGCGGAGATTTTTTATGCAACAACAAAGGCAAAAAAGAGGTATACGGACGTAACCTATCCGGAAAATGCATATATCATGTTCGGAAAGGAAAGCGCCGGTATCCCTGAGGAAATACTTGTGGAGCATCCGGAGAAATGTATCCGTATCCCCATGCTTCCCGGGGAAAGGTCCCTGAACCTGGCGAATTCAGTAGCCATTGTGGTTTATGAGGCCCTGAGACAACTGGATTTTCCGGGGCTTGAGAGCGAGGGAGAGCTTCACAGACTGAGGTGGCAGTAGAAAGGGGCGGGACCGCCCGGTGACGTTTACGGAACGGTCCGGAACTGTCCCCGGCAGTGTGAGGAACTGCCACGGGAGGTAATGATGAATAAAAGAAGCCTTAGGGTTTTGGAATTTGATAAGATACTGAATGAACTCTCCGGTTATGCGACATCCGAAGGGGCAAAGAAGCGCTGCCTGAAGATCGGTCCGCGCCGGGATATAGAGGAGATAAGACAGCTGCAGACGGAGACGCGTGATGCGGTCCTCAGGATGGAGGTTTACGGACAGCCGGGTTTTTCCGGCATACGGTCCATGCAGGAGATATTTCGTCTCCTTGCGGTGGAATCCTCTCTTTCCGCGGCAGAACTGCTGGATATCGCGTCCCTGCTGGAAACCGCGGAACAGAATTATTCCTACGGAAAGAAAAGAGAGGATACGGAGCCGGACAGTCTGACGGACCGTTTTGCATCGCTCCTTCCTCTTAGAGATGTGTCGGGTGAGATACGCCGGTGTCTGCTCTCCGAAGAGGATGTGGCGGATGATGCGTCACCGAATCTCAGAAAGATACGCCGCGAGATCCTTTCCACCAACGGTGAAATGAGACAGCAGCTGGATAAGATCATGAAGCGTGAAGCCGGAAAGGGAACCCTTCAGGATACGCTTATTACCCTGAGAGGCGGAAGGTACTGCCTTCCGGTCAGGGCGGAATACCGGTCTAAATTTCCGGGAATGCTCCATGACCAGTCACAGACGGGAAGCACGGTCTTTATAGAGCCCATGGAGATAGTAAATCTGAATAATAAGATAAAGGAACTGGAGGCGGAAGAAAGGCTGGAGATAGAAGCAATACTGGCCGAGCTGTCAGGTCTTGCCGGAAGTGTCCTGGATGAGCTGAAGATCGACATGACCATTCTTACCGAGCTTGATTTTATCTTTGCAAAGGCAAAATATGCAAGAAAGACCAACGCCGCTGAGCCCATACTTAACAGCGACGGTATCATAGAGCTGAAAAGGGCAAGACATCCGCTGCTGGATCCGGCGAAGGCGGTACCGGTGGATATTACTTTGGGAGAAGACTATACGCTCCTCATCATCACCGGTCCCAACACCGGCGGAAAGACTGTATCCCTGAAGACTCTCGGCCTGCTTACACTGATGGGTCAGGCGGGGCTTCATATCCCCGCGGATTACGGCTCACGGCTTGCCGTCTTCCGGGATGTTTTCGCGGATATAGGAGATGAGCAGAGTATAGAGCAGAACCTTTCGACCTTCTCATCGCACATGAGCAATATAGTTTACATAACTGAGCATGCAGGGCCCGATACTCTCTGCCTTTTTGATGAACCCGGCGGAGGTACGGATCCTGTTGAAGGTGCCGCGCTTGCGGTCGCCATACTCTCGGAGCTGAAGGAACGGGGCGCCCGGGTTATGGCCACGACCCATTATACCGAGCTGAAGACCTTCGCCCTTTCAAAGGAAGGTGTGGAAAATGCATCATGTGAATTTGATGTAAGCTCACTCCGTCCGACCTACCGGCTATTGACAGGCATTCCGGGAAGCTCCAACGCATTTGCCATATCCAGGAGATTGGGTCTTTCCGAGAGTATCATAAGCGCGGCTCAGGAGCAGATAGATGAGGATGCCGTCCGTATGGACCAGATAATCGCGGAGCTGGAGAAATCCCGTAAGATAATGGAGAAGGAACGGGAGGAGGCCGAGAGGTACCGCAGGGATGCGGATATACTTCAGAGAAGGCTTTCCGAGCAGGAGAAGAAGCTTTCGGAGAAGAAGGAAGAGATACTCGCGAAGGCGAGGGAGGAAGCAAGGGAGATAGTTGAGGATGCCAAGGAAACGGCGGATGCGGCTATCCGCGACTACCAGAAATGGCTGAAGAATCCCGCTGCGGCGGATGCGCGCAGGATGGAGGAGGAGAGAGCAAAGCTCAGGAAGAAGAAGGAAAAGCTGACGGACCGGAAGGAGATAAAGTCCGCAGCCTCCGGACAGAAGGAGGGTGATTTCAGGATCGGCGATCTGGTCAAGGTACTGAGTCTGAACACCGATGGACATGTGATAGCGCTTCCGGATTCCAAAGGACTGATAACGGTGGAAATGGGGATACTCAGCTCACGTTTCCCCGCGTCGGATCTTGTGATACTTGAAGAGGAGAAGATAACCGGACCGGCAGTACAGGCTGCAAGAGGCGGAAGCATACAGAAATCCCTGAACTTCTCGCCGGAGCTGAACCTTCTCGGAAGGACAGTGGATGAAGCCCTGATGGAGCTTGATAAATTCCTGGACGACGCGCTGCTGGCCCATGCGACCACCGTAAGGGTGGTTCACGGCAAGGGTACCGGAGCCCTGAGAAAGGCCATACATGAGCATCTCAGAACTCTTCGTTACGTAAAGGAATACCGGCTGGGTGAATTCGGCGAGGGAGATGCGGGCGTAACGGTTGTAAAGCTTTGACCTGTTGTGTTAGAATAGTATGTTGTATGTATTTCGGATTCTGAAAAGAGGATTTCATGGATAGACCAAAGATACTTATAGTTGATGATGACGAAAATATTGCTGAGCTCATTTCCCTGTATCTGAACAAGGAATGCTTTGATACGGAGATCGCGGGAGACGGTGAGACGGCGCTTAAAATGGTGGAGAGCTATGACCCCGACCTGATCCTGCTGGATCTGATGCTTCCGGGCATGGACGGCTATGAGGTATGCCAGAAGATACGACGTACCCGGCAGACGCCGATCATCATGCTTTCCGCAAAGGGAGAGGTGTTCGACAGGGTGCTCGGACTCAAGATGGGAGCTGATGATTATATCATCAAGCCCTTTGATTCCAATGAAATGGTTGCCCGGGTACAGGCTGTCCTGAGGCGCACCCAAAGGGTTGAGGAGCCGGTTCAGGCGCCTGCGTCAGCACCCGAACGAAAAGGTGAATTTGTGGAGTATGACCAGCTGATAGTCAATATCTCCAATTATACGGTAACATTTAAAGGCAAAAATGTGGATATGCCGCCCAAGGAACTGGAGCTGCTGTATTTCCTTGCGAGTCAGCCCAATATGGTATTTACCCGTGAGCAGCTTCTGAACCAGCTCTGGGGTTATGATTTTATGGGCGATACCCGTACGGTTGACGTGCATATCAAGAGACTCCGCGAGAAGCTGGAGGGAGATTTCAACTGGGGTATAGTAACCGTTTGGCGCGTGGGGTACAAATTTGAGGTGAGATAGTATGCAGCATTCCATTCTGGACCGGATCTATATCGCTTTCCTGGCGATCCTGATCGTAAGCTTCGGTGTGCTGATCGTATTTACTTCCTTCATGACGCGGCGGTCACTGGTTTCAGAGAAGACGGGAACTCTTTCAAACGAGGCGGATCTTATCGCATCCCAGACCATACTGGGTTATCTCTCCGGGCGTTACAGTCAGGAGGACCTGAAGGTGCTCTTCAAATATTATTCAAACGCGTTGAACGCGGATGTATGGTATGTGGATGAGTACGGAAGAGTGGTCGCCACCTCGCATGTTATGGAGACCGATGAATCCGGCAAGGTGCTGGAGAAACAGAAGGAGGTTGCGATCCCGGTCAATATCTACCAGCTGGATCCGGACTACCGCATCGATGCAGTCCATACATCCACCGGAAGCTTTTACAATCTTTACTCATCGGATGTCATATCTGTAAATGTGCCGGTGCATCTGGACATCCTGGATGCCAACCAGCAGGTCAAGAGATCGGATCCCCATGGGGCCATCATACTTCTGGCGACGGCTTCGCAGATAAATGAACAGCTGAGAAATATCTTCAGTATCGTCCTTATCCCATGTCTGGTCATCATCGTTATCGCCTTTATCTTCCTGGCGGTCGTATCGAGAAAGGTCCTGACGCCTGTTAAGAGGCTGTCGCAGGTTGCAAATGAGTATTCAAAGGGTAATCTGGAGGAGAGGACGGATATCCATTCCTCGGACGAGATCGGCCAGCTGGCGGAATCCATGGAATATATGGCGGATGAGCTGGCAAAGCTGGAGGATTACAGAAGGGACTTTGTGTCCAACATTTCCCATGATTTCAGATCTCCCCTCACTTCGATCAAGGGTTATATCGAAGCCATGAAGGACGGAACGATACCGCCGGAGAAGCAGGAAAGATATCTTGATATCGTACTGAATGAGACACAGAGGCTTACAAAGCTTACGCAGGGGCTGCTGGAGCTGAATAAGCTGGAAAGCTACGGACCGTATCTGAAGCTGTCGGAATTTGATATCATCGATGTGATCAAATCCACCCTGAATACCTTTGAGATCAAGGGTATCGAGAGGCAGGTAGCCATATATCTGAACAATCATGCCGAGAACACGGTCGTCACGGCGGATAAGACCAAGATCCAGCAGGTCATCTATAATCTTATCGACAATGCACTGAAATTCACGCCCGACGGCAAGAGGATATTTGTGACCGTAACGGAGACGGATGATAAACTGCAGGTATCCGTAAGAGATGAAGGCATGGGTATGGATGAGGAGATGCAGAAGAAGATCTTCATCCGTTTCTATAAGGGAGATCCCTCCCGGGGTAAGGATAAGACCGGTACCGGTCTCGGCCTTGCCATTACAAAGGAGATAATCAAGGCTCACAATGAGTCGATCACCGTAACAAGTAAGGTGGGCGAGGGAACGGAATTTGTATTTACCCTCAGTAAGGCGAAGAAGATGTGATGTGCCGGTGACCGTCCATAGAGCGGGACCTTTTCAGGGGATAGAATGCAGACACTCTATAACAGGAGGAATAAGAATTGCGCTACATACATGAATTACAGGAAGGTGACAGCGTTTCGGAGATATATTTCTGCAGGAACAAGCTTGTTGCGAAGACCAAGTCGGACAAGACCTACTATAATCTGATCCTGCAGGATAAAACCGGTACCATCGACGGAAAGGTCTGGGATCTCAGCAGCGGGATAGACCATTTTGAGTCCATGGATTATATACTTGTGGAGGGGCAGGTAACCAGCTTTAATAACCAGCTTCAGCTGAATATACGCCGGATCAGGAAGGCCCGGGAGGGTGAGTATTCGGTGGCCGAGTATATGCCGGTTTCCCCCTATAAGATCGAGGATATGGAGGATGCGCTTCTCGGGATCATCTCAAAGGTGGAGAATCCCTATCTTCATGCATTGCTTTCATCCTTTTTCATCGAGGACGGGGCATTCATGGAGCAGTTCAGGAAACACAGTGCGGCAAAATCCGTGCATCACAGCTTTATCGGGGGTCTGCTCCATCACAGCCTCTTTGTTGCCAGAACCTGTGAATTCCTTGCAAAGCAGTATCCGAAGCTGAACAGAGATCTTCTGGTGACGGCGGCAATACTGCATGATGTGGGCAAGCTGAAGGAGATTTCGGATTTCCCGGAAAATGATTATACGGATGAAGGCCAGCTGCTGGGACACATTGTGATCGGAGCCATGTGGATAGGAGAACGATGCGACAGCATTTCCGGCTTCCCCAAAAAGCTCAGGGACGAGCTGCTTCACTGCATTCTTGCCCATCACGGCGAGCTGGAGTTCGGCTCTCCGAAGAAGCCCGCCATCATGGAAGCCCTGGCGTTGTCATTTGCCGATAATCTCGACGCCAAGATGGAGACCTTCACCGAGCTGCTTAAGTCCAACGAAGAGACCTCGGGCTGGCTCGGATTCAATAAGCTGCTGGATTCCAATGTAAAAAAGACAGAGATATAAAGCTGTTCTGACCGTACGGGATGAAAGGTCCATACGGGGGAACTGATACCCGGAGGCGCCAGCGGACTGACGCTGCTCATACAGGAGATAGAGAGAAAGTATCCGCGGCGGAATCCGGCCGGGTAACAAGGATCGTAAAGGAAGTAGATCCGGATGCATTTGTAAATGTGCTGAAAACCGAACGGGTCCACGGGAAATTCTACCAGAGACCCGCAGACTGAATAAATAAAACAGGAAGGAAGAAGAAATGGGAAAGTATTTTGGAACTGACGGCTTCCGGGGTGAAGCAAACTGTGAACTGACAGCGGATCATGCATACAGGATCGGCCGTTTTCTCGGCTGGTACTATGGTGAGATGAAGAGGCAGAACGGCATTGAGGAGACTACCAGGGTGGTGATCGGCAAGGATACCCGCCGGTCCAGCTATATGTTTGAGTATGCACTGGTAGGAGGCCTTGTGGCTTCGGGTGCCGATGCTTACCTGCTTCATGTGACCACTACCCCCTCGGTAGCCTATGTTACCAGAATGGACAGCTTTGACTGCGGCATCATGATATCCGCAAGCCATAATCCTTACTATGATAACGGCATCAAGCTTCTGAACGGCTCCGGCGAAAAGATGGAGGAGAGTACCATTTCACTGATCGAAGCATATCTGGACGGCGCCGTTGAGCTTTTCGGAACCACCTGGACCGAGCTTCCTCTTGCAAAGCGTGAGAAGATCGGCTGTACGGTGGATTATGTGGCGGGACGTAACCGCTATGTGGGTTATCTCATTTCCCTGGGACAGTATTCCTTCAAGGATAAGAGGATCGCGCTGGACTGCGCCAACGGCTCCGCATGGAACATCGCAAAATCGGTGTTTGATGCCCTCGGAGCGAAGACCTATCTCCTGAACGCAGAGCCCAACGGAACAAATATCAACAGAGACGCCGGCTCAACACATATAGAGGGTCTTCGGAAATATGTGGTGGATAACGGCCTTGATGCGGGCTTTGCCTATGACGGTGACGCTGACCGCTGCCTTGCAGTGGATGATAAGGGCGGGGTGATCACGGGAGATCATATACTTTATATCTGCGGGACTTACATGAAGGAACGCGGGGATCTTATGAACAATACCGTTGTTACGACCGTTATGTCGAATTTCGGCCTTTACAAGGCCTTTGACGATGCGGGGATAGGTTATGCAAAGACAGCGGTGGGCGATAAGTATGTATATGAGTATATGCAGCAGTATGGCTGCAGGGTCGGCGGAGAGCAGTCGGGTCATATTATCTTTTCGAAATATGCCACCACGGGTGACGGCATCCTTACATCCCTGAAGATCATGGAGGTTATGATGGCAAAGAAGCAGAAGCTGTCGGAGCTTGCCGCACCGCTGGTGATCTTCCCGCAGGTACTTACAAATGTCCGCGTCAGGGATAAGAAGGAAGCGCAGTCGGATCCCGATGTTCAGGCAAAGGTAAAGGAAGTTGAGGAGAAGCTGGGCGATACCGGAAGGATACTTGTACGCGAATCCGGCACTGAGCCGGTAGTCCGTGTGATGGTGGAGGCTCCGTCGGAGGCGGTCTGCCGTGAATATGTGGATTCCGTTGTGGATGTGATCAAAGCCGGGGGCTATGCAGCAGAAGGGTAGGAAAGAGATATGAACAGGGCAGATTTTGTTACGGCACTTGCAGATCGTACGGGACTTAAAAAAACGGAAGCGGAGCGTGCCATAAAGGGCATGCAGGAGATAATAGCGGAAACACTTAAAAAGGGCGAAAAGGTGCAGCTTGTGGGCTTCGGGACCTTTGAAGCGCCCGAAAGGGAGGCAAGGGAGAGCGTTAACCCGAGAACCGGGCAGCCGATGAAGATCGGAGTTTCCCGTGTTCCCAAGTTCAAGGCAGGAAAAGGCCTGAAGGATGCGGTAAACTGAGAAAGGCAGGAGGAAGATGAGGCTTGATAAATATTTGAAGGTGTCACGCCTGATAAAGCGCAGGACCGTCGCAAATGAAGCCTGTGATGCCGGAAGAGTAACGGTAAACGGTAAACCCGCGCGGGCGTCTTACGATGTAAAGGTCGGAGATGTGATAGAGATCGCCTTCGGAAATAAAACGGTTAAAGCCGAGGTAACTCAGGTGGCTGAGACCGTCCGCAAGGAGGAAGCTGCGGAAATGTTCAAACTCCTTTGAAAAAGTTCTTGCAAAACATATTCAAATGTGCAACAATAAGTTGTACTGTGCATATTCGGAGGGGGTCTGCCCCTGCGGATCGGGATATGTAATTGGAGGATTCGGGGAGAAGATATGAGACGCGGCACGAGAAGAAGATCAAAAAGGAATCTGCTGCTTATACTGCTGGTGGTCATAGTTGTAGTGACCGCGACATGTATAAAGATAGTGGATCTTCACGGCAGGAGTGAGACTCTGGCTGCTACCGAGCGTCAGCTTGAAGCTGAGATCGAGGAAGCAAAGATGACCTCCGAGAATCTTGTGAACCGCGAGAAATATATGCAGACCAAGAAGTATATCGAGGATGAGGCGAAGAACAAGCTTGGACTTGTCTATCCGGATGAGATCGTGATCCGGCCAAGTGAAGGAAGATAAGATATAATCAGGCAGTGCCGACCGGCGCTGCCTTTTCGGTTATTGAGGATAGCTATGAATGATGATTTTGAAAGCCGTATCCTCGAAAAGATCGGGGAGAGATCACTGATCGCCGATGGAGATACGGGTATAGTGGCGGTATCGGGCGGAGCGGATTCGGTATGTCTTCTCCATATCCTTGATCGTTTCGGCAGGGATCACGGACTTCGTCTTAAGGTGGTGCATGTCCATCACGGTATCAGGGGAAAGGAAGCGGACAGGGACGCAGACTTTGCAGCCGGGCTTGCCGCAGGGCTGGGCCTTCCCTGCAGAGTTGTTTATACGGATATTCCGAAGCTTGCAAAAGAGCAGGGAATGTCTCTTGAAGAAGCAGGGCGTCTCGAAAGGTACAGGATTCTCAGGGAAGAGAAGGAAAAAGAGGGCGCCGCATGGATCGCCCTTGCCCATCATCTGGATGACCGTGTGGAAACTGTTATCTTCAATATGCTCAGAGGCTCGGGATTACGGGGACTGCGGGGGATACTTCCCCTTCAGGGCGATCTGATACGCCCGCTCATTTCCGTGGAAAGAAGCGAGATCGAGTCATGGCTCAGGACCCGGGATATCAGCTGGTGTGAGGACAGTACCAACCTCGATACGGATTATACCAGGAACCGTATCAGGCACAGGATAATACCGGAGATGCTTAAGGTAAATGCCGGCGCGAAGGAGCATATCCTGAGGCTGGCAGAGGATGCGGAGCGCAGATATGAGGTGGTAAGAGCGGAAGCTGCGGCGCTGCTCGGTGAGGCGGAGGTGTCCGGTACGGATATTTTTATATCCGATACCGTATATGAAGGCTGCACTTCCCCTGATGTAAAGGAGGAGCTGCTGCTTCAGGCGCTGGGGATGCTTGCGGGAAGAAGGAAGGACATTTCCGAAAAGCATATCAGGATACTTCAGGAGCTGCGCGAAAATGAAACAGGAAAAAGGGTCAGTCTTCCCTACGGGCTGGAGGGTATAAGATCGTATAACGGACTGCTGGTAAGAAAAAGGGAAGATGCGGAGGAAAAAGGAGAGGTCCGGTCCCAAAGGCTGCGGATCCTGCGGCGCGCCTATATTCCGGGCGAAGAGCTGCCGCGGGATGAAAGGACGGTCATGGTGGATGCGGACAGCCTGCACGGAGAACCGGTGCTGCGGACACCGAAGGAGGATGACCGTATCGTTATAGACAGCGCGGGACATACGAAGCCGCTGAAACGTTTTTTTACAGACCGGAAGGTAGCGGCGCATTTACGTGACAGCTGGCCTGTAGTGTCGGATGATAACGGAGTGTTGTGGATAGTAGGACTGAGGCTCGGCGAACATTGTAAAATAAAGGAGAGTACCCGTAAGACGGTTATTCTTTCGGTAGCCGAAGAAACAGAGGAAGGGGGCGGCCCATGGACGTAATGATTGAAACTCTTATCAGTGAAGAGGAGATAGACAGGAGGATCCGGGAGATGGCCGAAGAGCTGTCACGGATATATGAGGGTAAGGAGCTGAAGCTGGTGGGTATACTCAAGGGAAGCGTGTTCTTCATGAGTGAACTGGCAAAGAGGCTCAGCATCCCCGTTACGCTGGATTTTATTGCCGTATCAAGCTATGGCAACGGTACGGAGCCCGGAGCGGAACTGCTGCTCAGCAAGGATATGGATGATCCCGTTGAGGGACAGAATATCCTGCTGGTGGAGGATATACTGGATACCGGGCGTACACTTAAAAAGGTGATAGAGCTGATGAGCAGCAGGAATCCCGCAAGTCTTGCGGTAGTGACCCTTCTTGACAAGCCGTCGCGTCACATCGCCGAAGTGGAGCTGCTGATGACCGGCTTCACCATACCGGATAAGTTTGTAGTCGGATACGGTCTGGACTACGCGCAGAATTACAGAAATCTTCCCTATATCGGAGTTATCGAGTAGGGAAAGTGAAAGAATCGAGGAGATCATGGAACGTAAAAACCGAATGGGCGGGTTCATAATATACATACTTCTGCTGCTGCTCCTGCTCGGGATCGCAAATGTACTGCTGAACAACAAGGGCAACGTAAAGATGGATTATACCAACGCCAGTCTGGAGAAGGACCTGAAGGACGGAGACGTCATGAAGGTGGAGATCGTTCAGAATGCGGAGGTGCCGACAGGTACGGTAACGGTGATCCGGGCAAAAGGAGACCTTGTATACTATACACCGAAGGTAAGCGATACCATCGATGTACTTGAGGATGCAAAGGATAAAGTTCCTTATACGGTAAGCGATGTGGTAAGACCGTCCTTCTGGACAAAAATCCTTCCCTATGTTTTCGCCGGAATAATACTGCTGGTAATGCTCATTATGATGACTAATCTTGCGGGGGGCGGAGCCGGCGCAGGCGGCGGCGGAGTGAACAACCGTCTGATGAATTTCGGCAAGAGCCGTGCAAAGAAGGATATAAAGACAGGGATCACCTTCAAGGATGTGGCCGGTCTTGTGGAAGAGAAGGAAGAGATGGAGGAGATCGTGGATTTCCTCAGGGATCCCAAGAAATATACGGAGATGGGAGCCCGTATTCCGAAGGGTATCCTGCTGGTGGGTCCTCCGGGTACAGGTAAGACCCTGCTTGCCAAGGCCATTTCCGGAGAAGCGGATGTACCCTTCTTTTCAATTTCCGGTTCGGATTTCGTGGAAATGTTCGTCGGCGTGGGTGCATCCCGTGTAAGGGACCTTTTTGCGGATGCAAAGGCAAATGCCCCCTGTCTGGTATTTATCGATGAGATAGATGCGGTTGCAAGAAGAAGAGGCGCCGGTCTCGGCGGCGGTCATGATGAGCGTGAGCAGACGCTTAACCAGCTCCTGGTGGAGATGGATGGATTTGGCGAAAATGAAGGGATCATAGTCATGGCTGCAACGAACCGTGTTGATATCCTGGATCCCGCCATCATGCGTCCGGGACGTTTTGACCGGAAATGTGCGGTAGGAAGACCCGATGTCAAGGGCAGGGAAGAGATACTTCAGGTACATACACGTAAAAAACCTCTGGGAGACGATGTGGATCTTCATGCCATTGCCCGTACCACCTCGGGATTCTCGGGAGCGGATCTTGAGAATCTCATGAATGAGGCGGCGATCAACGCAACAAAGACGGGCAGGGGCTTCATAACCAAGGAAGATGTGGATAAGGCCTTTGTAAAGGTCGGCATAGGAACGGAGAAGAAATCACGTCTGGTACCCGAAAAGGAGAGGAAGATCACGGCATACCACGAGGCAGGCCACGCCATCCTTTTCCATGTTCTCAGTGAGATGGGGCCCGTTTATACCGTTTCCATCATACCTACGGGTATAGGTGCGGCCGGCTATACCATGCCGCTGCCGGAGAATGATAATGTATTCGCCACGAAGGAAAAGATGCTTCAGGAGATCCAGGTGGATTTCGGCGGGCGTATCGCCGAAGAGCTGATCTTTGGGGATGTGACTACCGGCGCTTCACAGGACATCCGTCAGGCGTCAAAGACTGCGCGTAATATGGTGGTCCGTTACGGCTTTTCCGAAAAGGTGGGCCTGATCAATTACGAAACCGCCGAAGATGATGAGGTCTTTGTGGGCAGAGACATCGGGCATGAGGCCCATTACAGCGAAGAGGTAAAGGCTCTGATCGATGAGGAAGTAAAGAGGATCATAGATTCCTGCTACGAAAAGGCTAAGAAGATCATCATGGAATATATGGATGTACTGCATTCTGTGGCAGGTTCACTACTTGAAAAGGAGAAGATAACAGGGGAAGAATTCACAGCCTTGTTCAATATGCACAAAACAGGGGATGAAAGTGATCAATAATGACGAATGACTAACAAAGCGCCCAAAGAGCATTGGCACATTTACTAAAAAAAATTCAAAAAAAATTTCATCTTTGGGCACACTTCGAAACGGATTTGCGTATAATAACACTTGTAACCCCCCCAATACATTATAGTTTTTTGCTATCACCCCATAGCAACAAATACCTTCTCCAAGATGGGCAGTCACTTATGTGGCTGTCCATCTTCTTTTTGCGCGATAAGGATGCCGGGCGGGCATCATGATTGCACGAATGCCCATCCGGCACCCGGGTTTCTAAAAAAATGCGTGACATATACCGGGGTTTTATGTACAATAATGGGCACAACTCAAAAAACGGAAAGACCTTTATTATGACCGGATTAAAATGTATGTATAAAAGAATAACGGGAGTTTTCCTTCATCCGGTGGTCGGCGTGATACTTACGGCATGGCTGATATCAGCCGTATTCTGTGTTATCCCACCGGCTTTTTCGGCGTGTGCCGCGGAGAAAGGGAAGGCAGGGAACAGCTGGATTTATGAAAACGGCGGCTTTCTCTATATTGATGCCGGAGGGCAGCCGGTTAAGAATCAGTTTGTCTCTCCCTCGGACGGTCATTCCTATTGGCTGGATGAAAACGGGGTACTCCAATACGGAGTATTCACCGTGGGCGGAATGAGCTACAAGGCAGATGCGGCAGGCTGGGTTCGGCTTGCAAACGGGTGGCTGAGCTTTGACGGGAAATGGACTGCGGCCGATACCGGGCAGGGAAACGGCAATGCAGCCGCAAAGAGGAACTGCGGAGTAATGGAAGGCGGGCTTCTGTATACCGCAGACGGAGACGGTGAGCGCGGAAATGAAGTGCTCATAATTGACGGTACGCCGCTGGATACAAAGGATCTTCCGGCTGACGAAGGGTGCTGCGGCGGAAATCTGCCCTACAGGCAGGGGGGAGATGTGGAATTTCCCATAAAGCCCATCCAGGTTTACATAAGTGGGGGAAGCATGGGTTTTCCCGGCTGGGTTCAGAACGGTGAGGGCTGGTATATTTCCGGTGAAGACGGATCTGCCGTCAGAGATACAGTGATCCTGGATGCGGCAGGAAGGCTTTTCCATCTTGGAGAGAACGGAAAACCCGCAGGAGGTATTGCGGAGCGGGACAATGTTCTTTACTGGTTCCGGGAGGACGGTTCTCTCGGTACGGAAGCCGGCTGGGTGGAATACCTGGATACGAAATACTATGTAAAAGAGGACGGGACCATACCCAGAAATGAAGTATTTCAGGCGGATGGCAGTACATATTTTGCCGGAAATGACGGAAAACCTGCCGGAGGCTTCCGCAGCCTGGGAGGAAAACGCAGGTTCTTCGATGAAGACGGTAAGATGCGTGACAAGATGAGCTGGATCAACTATGAAGGCAGCTGGTATTTTGTGAATTCGGATGCGGAGGTAGTGACCGGCGGCCCGCTGGATATCGGCGGAAAGTTATATTTCTTCGGAAATACGGGTGAAATGCTGACCGGCAGGATAGATGCGGATGAGTATTCATTTTACTTTGCGGATGACAGCGGCGAGATAATCACCGGCCGGGACTTCACCATAGATGAGATAAGCTATCATGCGGATGAGAACGGCAGGGTCTTTGTGGGAACCATGTATGAAAAGGCCCAGTCCTATGCCAGCCCCACAGACTACCTCATCATGGTAAATCTTGCGACCCAGAGGACTGCGGTTTTTGAAGGCTCACAGGGTAACTGGCGCCTGATGCGGGAAATGATCGTATCCACGGGAGCGCCGATCAATCCGACGCCGAAGGGTGAGTATTATACGACGGTGCATTCGCGGTATTTCAACTCCTACGGAGTGCGGGCGTGGTATGCCACCGGCTTTATCGGCGGTCTGTATCTCTTCCACAGCTCGCCTTACGAGATAGATTCCGAGCCACTTGTATGTACGGATCCTCGTCTGGGCATAGCGGCATCTCATGGCTGTGTACGAATGGCACTGGAGGATGCAAAATGGATGTTTGATAATCTCCCTCTCAGAACCAAGGTTGTTATCTATGAGGAGTGATCATCCTCATAGGACGCAATATGCTGTTTTGCCTCTTCGTCCACCATTTCATGATAACCGGTAAGGGCGGCGAAGGGCGCAAACTGTGCGGCTCTGTCATGCAGGCTCATATGAGGCCTGGTGGGTGACTGCCAGTGGGGCAGATCTATGATATCCGCGTAAATGATACGCGGATCGGGTTCATTTTCACCGATTCCTTTTGTCATTTTGTATCCTCCCCGGCCATATGGCCTCCGATCTGGTTGTTCCGCAGCATGGTGGTCGCGCCCTCCTGCAGGTTCATACCTTTCAGAAGAGCATTTTTACCGTATTTTTCCTGCAGCAGGAGGGTAGCCTCCTGAATGCTGCGTTCTTTTTTATCTTTAGCTGCTTCGGCAGCTTTTTTCTTTTCCAGGGCATCATAGTCCACAAAAAGACTCAGCTGCTCGGGAGGATCCTCGGGTATCTCATCCTCCGGGATCAGATTTGAGGCCACCACATATATGCGGCGTATGGGAAGCTCCGGATCGACGATACGGTCATAGAGCTCCATCATTACTTCCATGATGCGGTGGGTGGAGCTGGTCCAGCGGTCGATATTACCGGTCCCGTGGGCAGGCTTCGGAATGGGTCTCCCGTAGGGATCGACGGATACGGGCTCCGTATAGAGCTTTCCGGTGGGTACGATGCGGAATGTGGAGCCTGCAGGTGAGGAGCCCTTGCGGACATATTCCAGGCTGCTCTTATCATAGACCAGAGTCAGAACCACCTGCTTTGTAACGAGTTTCTTCCGGACCAGATCCAGAGCCAGAAGCTCCGTCATCTCACGGACTATCAGCCTGCATTTCTCACAGTCGTAGGGCTCAGGCAGCACCTGCCCGGAGGACAGGCTTTTGGTTTCGGGTCTGTAGGCCTTGATCCCGGATATCTGCGTCGGCTCCCATCCCCAGGCGTGATCGATCAGCAGCTCGGCGTTGATCCCCAGGCTGTTGTAGAGCACACTTTCATCCTTAACGCTCTGTCTCGCTATATCTCCCATGGTATAAAGGCCCAGCCTGGCGAGCCTTCGGGAGATGCCGCGGCCGACACGCCAAAAATCGGTCAGAGGAGTGTGACACCAGAGCAGTTCGCGGTAACGCCGCTCATCCAGCTCCGCTATACGTACGCCGTCCTCATCCGCAGGCGCGTGCTTTGCGACTATATCCATGGCTACCTTTGCAAGATAGAGATTTGTACCGATGCCTGCCGTGGCAGTGATCCCGGTAACGGAAAGGACTTCGCGGATCATTTTCATGGCAAGCTCATGGGCGCTCATGCCGTAGGTGCGCAGGTAGGAGGTTACATCCAGAAAGCATTCGTCGATGGAGTATACATGGATATCCTCATCGCTGATGTATTTCATATATATCGAAAAAATCTGTGTGCTGATCCTTTCGTAGAGCTTCATTCTGGGCGGGGCCACGATGTATGACAGCTCAAGGGAGGGATCTCTTGCAAGGGCCTCGGCATCATCGGAGGAACCGGTGAAATGAAGAGTTCCGTCCTTATCTTTGGAAAGCACACCCAGACGCCGGGCCTTCAGGAACCTCCGCCGGTTTTCCTCCTTAACCTTTTCCACAACCTCGAAAAGCCTCGCGCGTCCGGATATACCCAGGGCCTTGAGACTGGGGGATACCGCAAGACATATGGTCTTCTCCGTGCGGGAAGGATCAGCCACCACGAGATTGGTAGAAAGAGGGTCGCGGTGTCTCTGTACAAGTTCAACACTTGCATAGTATGATTTGAGATCTATCGCAAGATATGCACGTTCCATCTGAGCCCTCCTTTCCAATGTTCTGAATAGCCGGTGTTGCGAATAACCGTTATTTAGCATATAATATACCATTATAGCCTATAATGGGAAAAGGGGAAAGATATGGCGCCGCTTTCATTTTCAATAAAGACTATGTTCGGGGATTCGGAGTTTCTGAATAAAACGGTAGAGCTTCTTATATATGCCGCCGTCGCAACACTGATCGTCGTGATATTATTGTTTATTGAAAAACGTATCATTTCCAGACATCTTCTTAAGAAAAAATCCATTAAAACACGTTATGCGGAGAATCTTGCGAGGGTTATCATTATCGGGATCGCTGTCATCTGGGTGCTTACCAGCGCAGAGGCAACGGCGAATTTCGGTAAGGTGCTGTTTCAGGGAACTGCCATACTCGGTGCTGTTGTGGGTCTTGCCGCACAGCCGGTCATCGGGGATCTTTTTGCAGGACTCATGCTGAGTATCCACAAGCCTTTTGAAATGGGAGACCGGGTGGAGCTGGACAACGGCGTTTCGGGCGTCATCATAGATATCACGGCCCGGCATGTGGTGGTACGGACCATTGATACGGTAGATGCGATCATTCCGAACGGCAAGGTTAATTCATGCATCATCAAGAATATGAGCCACAACACGAAGGTGAGATCGGTACATTTCCGCTTTAATGTGGCCTATGGAACCGATATTCAGCTGGCAATGAAGACGATCCGTAAGGCGGTGGAGGAGTCCGAATACACACTTCCCGCATGGAAGGGGAAGAGTGAATACGGGCCGGTGTATTTTATCGAATATGCCGACAGCAGTCTGGTGATGGCAACTACGGTATATTACGATCCCAGTAATCCTACGGAAGTTATGAAGAGCGATGTCAATACCCGTGTAAATGCGGCGTTTGCCGAGGCGGGTATCGAGGTACCGTTCAATTATGTAAATGTAGTTATGAAAAAGGACGACAAGGAAGAATAGACAGGACGGGAAAAAGAGTGGGAACTTTTACGGGTTTAGAGGAAGCACGGGAATTTTTTAAGGGTGACAGATTTGCCGCCACCAACGGAATGGAGATAGAGGAGCTGGGCGAGGACACGGTTGTCTGCTCCATGACGCTTAATGAAGATCACAGGAATGCATACGGCGGAGTTATGGGAGGCGTAATTTTTACCCTTGCCGATTTTGCTTTCGCAGTACTTTCAAATCATATCCACAGGCTTACCGTGGCCCAGCAGGTGAGCGTGAACTATCTTGCGGCTCCGAAGGGCGACAGACTCAGGGCAAGAGCGGTGCTTAAGAAGACCGGCAGAAGCTCGACCATAGTGAATGTGGATGTCACCGATGATACCGGACGTGATATACTTCAGTTTGTGGGAACCGGATTTAAGCTTTAAAAGCTGCGGGTGAAAGCATGTTTATGTTAGTGCTCGGAGGCGCGGCTTCCGGAAAATCAGAATATGCGGAGAAGCTGGCGGCAGGAAAGGGTTCCGGGGATGAAATGAGCCGTAGGAAGCTTTACCTTGCCACCATGCGGCACGGTCCCTCCGCGGAGGCGCGGATACGTAAGCACGTGAAAAGAAGAGAAGGGCTCGGATTTGAAACCCTGGAGGATCCTTTACTGGAGAAGGATCTTAAGGAGGAGGAAAGCTCTTTTCCGCTGATACTGCTAGAGGATATCCCGAATCTTCTGGCCAACCGGATGTTTTCTCCAAAGGACGGGGATACTGCAGTCTCCGCAGCGGAAAACGGTGACAGTCTTCCGGGAAGGATCGCCGAAGCCGTTCTGAAACTCCGGCAGGTAACCGGGGAACTGATAGTCATTTCCGGAGATGTCTTCCGTGACGGAACGGAGTATGCGGAGGAAACGGAGAGATATATAGCTTATCTCGGAGAGCTGAACTGCCGGCTGGCAAAGGAGGCTGACCGGGTGGTGGAGGTAGTCTGTGGGATCCCGGTCGATCTTAAAGTCAATAGCTAGTGCTTTCGGGATGTATTCACGGATACCCGTTCCCGGGGCGGTGTGGAAGGACGGAACTCCGGCCTATACCATAGGTTTCTTTCCCTGTGTGGGATTGATCATCGGAGCCCTGCACTATATGGGTTTTCTCTGTCTTCCGGTTCCGGCTGCGGCAAAGGCGCTGATACTTGCGGTACTTCCCCTCCTGGTAACGGGCGGGATACATGTTGACGGATATATGGATACGGCAGATGCCTTTCACTCATACGGAGACCGTGAGAAGAAGCTGGAAATACTCTCCGATCCGCATATCGGGGCATTTTCGGTGATACGTCTCCTTATCCTGGCGGGTTTATATCTGGCGGGACTTATCATACTTATTTCGGACAGCGGCTGGGAGACACTGCAGAAGGAGGCAGTGCTTTGCTTCTCCGGAAGCTTTATCCTTTCGCGCTGCGCCTCGGGTATACTGCTGATAATACTTCCCCCCGCAAAAAAAGAGGGTATGGCGTCGGAAATGAAACAGCATTCGCCCTTAAAGGCAAACCTGATCCTGCTGGGAATACAGGCTGCTGCAGTGATAATTGCGGGCGTTATCATTTCACCGATCATCATGACCATGGGCGTCCTTACCGCCATGCTGGTGACGGTATTCTTCCTTTTCGGAAAGGTGAGGGCGCTGGGAGGCATTACGGGTGATCTCTGCGGCTGGTACCTTTGCGTAACGGAGTGCGGTATGCTGTGCTCCATGGCTGTGATATATCTTGTTTTGAAAGGATTTTAGGAGAGGCATATGATCCTCTATATAGGCGGCAGGGCCCAGGGAAAATGGAAGCTTGTATGCAGCCGTTTCGGAGAAGGCTGCAGGGTGGCGGACGGGGTTATGCCCGATACGCCGGTCAAAGAAGGAGAGGTAGTGATACTTCGCCATGCGGAACGGATCATTCCGACGGACAGGATAACGGATCCGGAACAGACAGGGGTTATGGCTGCAGAGCTGGCGGAACGGATCGCGTCACTTGAAGAATCAGGGGGAACGGTAGTGGTTGTCTCACAGGAGATGGGCTGCGGAGTGGTACCCGCAGATGAAAGGGATATCCTGAAAAGAGAAGCCGTCGGACGTTTTCAGACGGAAATAGCTGCGCGCTCCGGGGAAGTGATACGGGTAGTCTGCGGCATCGGGGTGAGACTCGGGCGGTAAGATAGTCCCGGGTGATCTATGAAAACTGCCGGGAAAGAGGGACGGTAACAGGGAGGCTGAATATGGAAGACAACATGCTTGAGCAGGAGCGGACGGTCCGTGAATATCTTCAGCGTGAGGAGGGGTTTCTTCGTGCGGGTTATTTCCCGGAAATGGAGTTCTACTCGTATGTAAAGGCCGGGAATGTGAAGCGTGTAAAGGAATTATGCGTGGAACCGCTGCATAAGAAGGAAGGTATGGGGGTCCTTTCGGATAAGCCGCTGCAGAGTCTGAAGTACCATTTCGCCATAACCGCGGCGCTGCTGGCCAGGTATTGTATTGAGGGCGGCATGGAGCTTTCCGATTCCTACGGTATTTCGGATGTATATATACGTAAGGCCGACAGGGCGAGACATGAAGAGGAGATATCGGAGCTTCACCGGCAAATGTGCATAGATTATACCAAGCACATGAAGAATCTCAGAAAGAAGACCATAACCTCGCTGCCGGTGGCAAAGGCAATAGATTTTATCTATGATCATCTTCATATGAGGATAACCATGCCCATGCTGGCGGAATATGCGGAGGTGAGCAGCGGATACCTCTCCAGGGAGTTCAAAAAAGAGACAGGAGAGACCGTTAGCGGGTACATTCGCAGAAAGAAGCTGGAGACGGCAGGGAATATGCTGATATATTCGGAACTATCGACACTTGAGATATCCGAGATACTCGCTTTCCCGAGCCAGAGCTATTTTACCGAGGTCTTTCGCAGGGAGAAGGGCATGACTCCTTCGAAATACCGTGAGGTAAACCGTTTCAGAAATGAAATAGGCAAAAATAACCGATAGATAAGCAGAACATAAAAAATATCAGCAAACCGATATAGAATATATTTTTACTCGGATAATATGGCCTCGAAGTTGAAAAGCAGGTCTGTCCTTAGTGGACGGACTGAAAATAACTGATTGAAACGGAGGAGGAAAAAATGGTAAAAAAAGGATTGACGAAGTCAGTGGTGCTTATCACAGCCATGGGGTTTTTGCTGAGCGGCTGCGGAAAGAATGAGGAAGCAGCAACCGGGGCAGCAACCGCGGCGCCTGCGACTGAAAAGACAGAAGAGGTGAAGACGGAGGATGCTTCATCGGAAAAGGAAACTGCATCCGGGACGGATGAGGCAACAGAGACACCAACGGAGGCGGCAACTGAAGGAAAGGCGGATGACGAGATGTTTATTCCCGAAGGATACACACTTTACTGGCATGATGAATTCGATCAGTATGAAGGAAGACTGTCGGATAAAGACTGGAACTATGAGGTTCATCCGGCAGGCTGGGTAAATGCCGAGCTGCAGAGGTATGAGGATGATGAAAAGTATGCGTATGTGAAGAACGGGGAGCTTGTCATTCAGTCCCTGAAGGAGGTAGACGCAGACGGAAATGTCTCTTATGTATCCGGACGTGTTACCACACAGCATAAGCATGCGCTTAAATACGGATATATTGAGGCACGCATCAAGGTTCCCACGGGTAAGGGCTTCCTTCCGGCATTCTGGATGATGCCCGAGGAAGAGGAGCATTACGGTCAGTGGCCCAAATGCGGCGAGATCGATATCATGGAGGTTCTCGGAAACAATATAAACACGAATTATGGAACGCTTCATTTCGGCGAGCCCCATAAGCAGAACCAGGGTTCCGTTACGCTTAAATCCGGGGATTTCCACAGTGAATACCACACCTTCGCGGTTGAGTGGAAACCCAACTCCTTCCGCTGGTATGTGGACGGTGAGATGTACTATGAGTGCAACGACTGGTATACAAATGATTCATCGGGCAATCCCATAGCTGATTATCCCGCGCCCTTCAACCAGCAGTTCCATGTGATCCTTAATGTGGCTGTAGGCGGCAACTGGCCCGGAGATCCGGATGAGAATACCGTCTTTGATGAAGAAAACTCATCCATGAAGATCGACTATGTGCGTATGTTCCGTAAGAAGAACTACAATGAAAATGTATCAAAGCCCGTAAGAGAGATGGTCTTCAAGGAAGCTGATGCTTCGGGTAACTTCGTTACCAACGCTGATTTTGCCGCAGACGAGGATCTTACCGACGATACAGACTGGAAGTTCCTTGAGCTGAATGACGGTAAGGGCTCGGCAAAGATCGAGAACGGCGAGATCATAATCTCCACCGATAACTTCGGTACTGAGGAGTACTCGATCCAGCTTGTACAGCCCGGAATGCCGATGATGAACGGTAAGAAATACAAATTCTCCTTTGAAGCATATGCGGATGATGATCGTAAGATGAAGGCTGCAGTAACCGCGCCTACTGCGGACTGGATAAGGTATTTCGATGACACGAGCGTAGATCTTACCAAGGACTGGCAGGAGTTCTCATTTGACTTTACCATGGATAAACCCGATGATGATGCCGGACGTGTGGAATTCAACATGGGTAACCAGGGAAGCACGGCAACCATACACATCAGGAACGTAAGACTTGAGATAGTAGAATGAGCTTAAACCCGTCCTCCCGGGATCCCGGGAGGACCGCAAAGAAAAAGAAGGGAGAAAAACTGTAAATGAGAGAATTTTCGGGTTACGAACACGGTATCAATCTGGGAGGCTGGCTTTCCCAATGTGTACACACCAATGAGCATTACGACAGCTTTATTACCGAAGAAGATTTTAAGAAGATAAAGGGATGGGGCCTTGATCATGTACGTATTCCCGTAGATTATGATCTGGTGGAGGATGCGGAAGGCAACTACATCGAGAGAGGTTTTGAAAGACTTCAGGAAGCTATCGACTGGAGCGGCAAATATGATCTGAATATGATCCTGGATCTTCATAAGACCTGCGGTTTTTCTTTCGACGCGGGAGAGAATGAGACGGGCTTCTTTGAAAATGAGGCTTATCAGGAAAGATTCTACCGTCTGTGGGAGGAGTTCGCCCGCCGTTTCGGTAAGTATTACAGCCGTGTTACCTTTGAGCTGCTGAATGAGGTCACGGAGAAAAGGTTCAGTGATATCTGGAACGCCGTTTCCACAAACTGTATCAGGCGTATACGTGCCATTGCACCCGATATGCGTATCCTGCTGGGAGGGTATTATAATAACAGCATAGAGGCTCTTAAGGATCTTGCCGAGCCTTACGATGACAAGGTCATTTATACCTTCCACTGCTACGAGCCTCTGATCTTTACCCATCAGGGTGCTGCCTGGGTAGAGGGAATGAGAGATTCCTTCCGTATGCCCTTTGAAGTTACCTATGGCAGGTATACGGAGTATTCACTGACAGAGATAGAGATGTATAAGGATCTTGAGACCAACAGCTTCACCGGCTTTGATCCGGAGAAGGTGATAGGCATTGAGTATTTCGAGAAATTCGTGGATGAAGCCGTACGTGTTGCGAAGGAGAGAAATGTTCCTCTTTACTGCGGCGAATTCGGCGTCATCGGGCTTGCGGATCCCGAGGATACCCTTAAGTGGTACAGGATGATAACTGCATGCTTTGACAGACACAATATCGGCCGTGCAGCCTGGAGTTATAAGAAGATGGACTTCGGAATGGCCGATGAGAATCTTGATAGTGTAAGGGAAGAGATCCTTAAAGTACTTTAGAATGCGGATCATTATAAGAGACCGCCGCGCTTAGTTAAAAGTGCGGCGGTCTTTTCCTTCGTTGTCTGGCTGTGGCGGTTGCTTCTTTTCTTTGCCAGCCTTCGTCATCGCAGGGTTGCTTTTTTGGAAAGTGTAGAGTATAATCATTTAGTTATATTGGTGTTTAGAATAATAAAGGATTAAAAGCATGAGTGATTTGGAAAACCGGGAGGATGGTGCTATCCATCTTACAGAGGAAGAGCTGGAGTTTATAAGACAGCTTGAGCAGGAGGAGGAAGAAGTCATTTCCGGAAAACGCCCCATGAAGGGGATGGGAGGTGAACGTACTACGTCCACATACGGTAATACATCAGGGAGAGATCGCGCGGATGTCTCCCGGGGTTCTGTGTCCGGTGATTCCAGGACACCTAAGGCGTCAGCAGCGGGAGGAGCAGGCCGGAATACCGCATCGGGAGCAGGCCGGAATACCGCATCGGGAGCAGGACGGAATACCGCATCGGGAGCAGGCCGGAATACCGCATCGGGAGCAGGCCGGAATACCGCATCGGGAGCAGGCCGGAATACCGCATCGGGAGCAGGACGGAACACGGCACCGGGGGCAGGACGAAATACAGCACCGGGCGCAGGACGTCGTACACCGGCTTCCGGGACACCGTCAGCGGATCGAAGCCGCAGGGATGCATCGGGCGAGCTGCAGCTGCCCAGAGGATCCCAGAGGAACGGAAGACCGGATCCTTACCGTGAGGAGAGAAGCCGCGGGGAAAGAGCGTCTGCCGGAAGACCGCGTCAGACTGATACCCGGCCCGCCGGACGGAGCGTAAGGGAAGCATCCGGCAGCGGCCGCATTACGATGCAGGACCGTATTGACGGATTCTATCGCGGCCATAAGCAGATATTTTTCTTTATCTCACGTGCGATGATCCCCTTCTTCTACTTCTATTACGAGGCTATATTTAATCTTACGACAGTCCGTAATTTCTGGGGAATGCAGACCTTCTATATCCTGCTCTTCTCCATTTTCTTCGGAATGATAGGATCACTGCTCTCATCTATTTCGAGAAACCGTACGGTAAATATGTGGATCAAGGCATTTTTCCTGTTCCTGCCCGTGATCCCGTTCCTGATAGAGTACTTTGTATATCTGCAGTTTAAGGTGTTCTATGACCTTAACACTGTAATCTACGGTGCAGCGGATGCGGCAGGAGGCTTCCAGGCAGACATCATCCGTCTGATCACCTCATCGCAGGGTATCATACATATCATCCTCTATATCCTGCCGACGGTTCTTTTCATTGTATTTGAACTTGCCTTTGATAAGAAGCATCTGCTCTCAATGAAGACAGGAAGCAAGCGTAAGATAAAAATGGCCATCGTTACGGTGGCAGCATATATCCTTTCGCTGATCCTTATCCTCTGTGTTAAGAAATACCGTGTTGTCTATAACGACCAGTATTATTTCGAGAGTGCGGTGACGGATTTCGGACTTATGACAGGTATCCGGAAGGAAATATGGCGTAAGATGACCGGCGCCAACAAGAAGACCGATTTTGAGATCGACAGCGCCGACGACAGTCACGTTGCAACGGATACCCAGGAGCCTGTCACCGGAACGCATACAACGGGAACCCAGGGAACCAATACCGAGGAGGGTACCACCGAGAAGGCTCAGGTGGTTTATACACCCAACAGATACCCCATATCTTTCTCGGATGTGGCGAAGAGTGACAGCGGTACCTATGCTGATCTTGATACTTATGTGGCATCCTTAAATGCAAGCATGAAGAACGATATGACCGGTCTTTTCGAAGGAAAGAACCTGATCTTCATGTCGGCGGAGGCCTTCAGCGGTGATATCATTGATAAGAATCTGACGCCGACCCTTTACCGTATGGCTACAAAGGGCATACAGTTCACGGATTATTATCAGCCTGCCAGTGCGGGAACCACGGGCGGCGAGTACTCCAACCTGATCGGTATGCTTCCCACCATGGGCGGACAGTCCATGAAGCAGCTGGCGACCTACAACAACTATTTCACCATGGGCAGCCAGCTCGACAGACTGGGCTACTATGGAAAGATGTATCATAACAATGAGTATACCTATTACAGCCGCCATAAGACCCATGTGAACCTGGGTTACTGTGACGGATATGAGGGCGTCGGAAACGGTGCGGAAGCGTATATCACCGGCGGATGGCCCGAGAGTGATCTGGAAATGTTCCAGGGTACCTTCGGCCAGTACATCAATAAGCAGCCCTTCAACATCTACTACATGACAGTCAGCGGTCATTCGGCTTACAGCAAGGAGTCCAACAGCCAGTCAAGGAAACACTGGGACGAGGTACAGAATCTGCCGTATTCCAATGACGTAAAGGCTTATATAGCATGTAACCTGGAGCTCGAGGCAGGACTTACCTGGCTGGTTGAGAATCTGGAAAAGGCGGGGATCCTGGATGATACCGTTATCGTTATCTCGGCGGATCATTTCCCATATGGTCTGGATAATGATGCTGCACTAGGACAGATGCCGCTGCTTTCCGAGCTGTACGGCTACAACGTAACAAACTACCTGCAGCGTGACCATAACAGACTCATCATCTGGAGCGGATGTCTGGAGAAGATGGATCCCATCGTAGTGGATACACCTGTATGTTCCATCGATATCCTTCCCACGCTGTCTAATCTTTTCGGAACCGAATGGGATTCCAGACTGCTTCCGGGACGCGACGTGTTCTCCGATGCGGAGCCCATCATGTTCAACCTGTTCCGTGAGTGGAAGACGGATAAGGGTACCTATGTAAACGGCGAATTCACACCCAAGAGCGCTGCCGAAAAGCTGCCGGATGATTATGTGGACCGTATACAGAAGATAGTAAATAACAAGATCACGTATATGTACGGTGTACTGGAGACGGATTATTTCGGACATCTTTATAATCTCGGTCTCTTCCCGGAGATACAGAAGAAATATGATTACACCAAGGCACCGGTGATCTGGAGCGAGGACGGTTCCGTGACCGGCGACACGACGGGAGCCAGCATCGGGACCATAGATGATGACGGAAATACAGGCCCGATAGGTAATGACGGGACAGGCGGAGACGATGCCGGCGGAGATGATGCCGGCGGAGGTGATGCCGGCGGAGATGATGCCGGTGTCGATACCAACTGATCAGACTGAAGGAGGTGCGGCCATGGCAAATGTGGCTCTGATCATAGCCGGAGGCTCCGGCAACCGTATGCATCAGGATATTCCGAAGCAGTTCCTGACGGTAAACGAAAAGCCGGTCATAGTATATACGCTGGAAGCATTTCAGGCGCATCCGGAGATCGATGCCATAGCGGTTGTCTGCATCAGCGGATGGGAGCAGGTTCTCCGGGCATATGCGAAGCAGTTTAATATCACCAAGCTTCAGTATGTGGTTCCGGGCGGACAGAACGGCCAGGATTCGATACGTAATGGCGTTTATGAGCTTGAAAAGCATTTTGCGGCTGAAGATCTGGTACTGATACATGACGCGATAAGGCCCATGGTCAGTGCGGAGATCATTTCCGATAATATCAGGGTGGCGAGGGAATCCGGTAATGCGATAACCGTGATACCCTGTGCCGAGGCGATGCTGCAGACCGAGGATGGCATGGTATCCGCCGGTTCGTATCCCAGAGACAGGCTGAAACGTACCCAGACCCCGCAGGCCTTTCGTATCGGAGATATCTGCGACCTGCACAGAAGGGCGCTGGAAAAGGGAATTACCAATTCAGTGGCTTCATGCACACTGATGATTGAGATGGGTGAGCAGGTTTATTTTTCGGCTGGCTCTGAAAAGAATATCAAGCTTACCACGGTTGAGGATATAGATATATTCAAGGCACTCCTTGCCGCAAAAAGGTCAGACTGGCTGAAAGGATAGGAAGCATGCTTTACGATAATGAATTATGGATACAGGATCTGGACCGGGTCAGCACGCTGCTGCCGGAGCTCCGCGATATGGAGGGGCGGGGGGTCCTGATCACAGGCGCGGCGGGACTTATATGTTCCGCCGTTGTTGATATACTGTTCAGATATAATGATACTCATGAGGGTAAGATACAGATCTATGCCGCAGGACGCTGGCCGGAGGAAATGACTGCCCGTTTCGGCGGCATGATGGAGCGGAAGGATATAACATTTGTGCGCTATGACGCTTCGAAGACCGACAACAGCATGGATGTTCCCGCGGATTATATCATTCACGGAGCCAGCAACGCATTTCCGGGAATGATAGTTAAGGAACCCGTTGAGACCATGCTCAGCAATTTCCTGGGCATGAAATATCTGCTGGATTACGCAAAGGAAAAAGGTACAAAAAGGATACTCTACATCTCAAGCTCCGAGGTTTACGGGCAGAAGGAGGGAAATGAGCCGTACAGGGAAGGCCAGTACGGTTATATAGATCTTCTGAACCCCAGGAACTCCTATTCCGTAGGTAAAAGAGCGGCGGAGACTCTGTGCGCGTCATATGCGGATGAATACGGTGTTTCATCGGTTATAGTGCGCCCGGGCCATATTTACGGACCCACGGCATCGCCCATGGATAACAGGGTTTCTTCAGCCTGGGCCTACCGGGCGGCACGTGGAGAGGACATAGTCATGAAGAGCGACGGTTCCCAGCTCAGGAGCTATTGTTACTGCCTTGACTGTGCATCGGCCATGCTGAAAGTGCTGCTGAGGGGAGAACAGGGTCATGCGTATAATATCTCAAATCCCGATTCGGTGATCACCATCCGACAGCTGGCGGAAAGGCTTGCCGAGGCGGGAAATGTCGCTCTCAGAACGGAGATACCTTCGGAAGCCGAGAGGAAGGGCTTTAACCCGATGAGCAATTCCTCGCTTGAAAGCGGCGGACTTCTGGCAACAGGCTGGAAGGGGATGTTCGATGCGAAGGAAGGCCTGGAGCATACGGTGAGGATACTTAGGACCTGTCACTCTGATGCAGGTTGTTAGAGGGGCGATACATCGTACAGAAGTGATGCTCTTAAGATCATTTTTTCAGCGGTGCACGTGACAGTGGGCTCATCCCCTTGTTACATGGGCACTTTAACAACATATTTTGAGAATGGTGAACTGGGATGACAATGTCCATTGCAAAAATGCTTCGCTAAAAGTTTTAGCTTTAAACATCGGTTCCCTGTGGCCCGTGGTGGCTAAGGAAAAGCAGAAAATGAGTGAAATCATAGCCATAATCATCCGCTGAACCGCAAGAAAAGACGTTGGTGGCTAAGAAAAGAAGATATAAGTCTGCATTCATAGCCGGAGACTATTTTTGAGCAGGCAAAAAGTGCAAAATCAGCTAAGAAAAGATGATAAAAGCATGAAATCATAGCCAGGGCATCTGTGACCGTCAGGGGTTTTAGGGGGCGTGACAAGAGGACGGCCAAGAGGCAAAGTCTTTCTGGCCATCCTATGCTCCGGATACTGAATAGTATATAAAAAAATCAGAGGATATTTCACCTCTGATTTTTTTATATACTATTCAATTGAACAGGGAATCCTTTATTTCCATTGCCGGTTACTATTATTTGTTTTCATTATCATTCTTTACGCCAAATTCTGCAAAAGGATCGAATTCGGGGATATCATAGCCGGTTTCCGGAGTGCTGTCGTTGGGTTCTGTACTGTTCCCGCTTGTTCCGTCCAGTATATCATCAAGGGAACCGAAGGAAAAATCATTTGCTGCTTTGGATACATCATCGGATGCTGCGGTTACATCTGAGGCAATGTCCGGAATATCCGTATCTTCGGAAGCTTTGCCCGGCATATTGATACCGCCCGCATAGGGATTCTCAGGTGTTTTATCCGGCATATTGATACCGCCCGCATAGGGATTCTCAGGTGTTTTATCCGGCATATTGATACCGCCCGCATAGGGATTCTCAGGTGTTTTGCCCGGCATGTTGATACCGCCCGCATAGGGATTCTCAGGTGTTTTATCCGGCATATTGATGCCGCCCGCATAGGGATTCTCGGGGGTTTTGCCCGGCATGTTGATACCGCCTGCATAAGGGCTCTCGGCAGGTTTTGCATTGATACCTGCTGCAAAGGGAGCAGCTGCATTTACACCGGGGTTTGCGGGACCCTGAGAGGGTGCATTCTGCTGCAGGAAGGGGTTGAGTGAGGGGTCTGCCGCATTTTCCTTTGCGATAGACTGGATATTCTTGAATTCCCTGAGCTTCTTTTTGCTGGCCATTACTAGTGCAAAACATCCGGCAGCAAGCAGGAGCAGGAAGCCTGTTACAAGGAAACAGAATAAACGGGAATCGGTGGCATCCAGAGTGAGTTCGTATATATTCGGGAAAACAGCTGTAGTTGCGCCGGCTTTATTGAGAGCTTCCTTGAAGTAGCCGCGGACCTTGGAATCCATGGACTTGATCTTGCCGGTCATTTCGATGGATGCCAGAGGATATTCTCCGTCATTTGTCAGATAATCCCAGGTGGGATTTACCATTGCCTCAAGCTGCTCTATATCAGACTTGCTTTTCAGTGTGAGAGACATGATCGAGCCGTCGTCAAGGATGATGGCATAATGCTGTTCGGTTCCGATGGGGATAAAGCCGTAGGTATGCTTGGTTTCGGCATAATTACCGAGAACAAATCTTACATTCAGCGTAGCGTAGTCTCCATTGACGGGAGCCTGGCCCTGCGAAGCCGATGAATTCAGGTTGACTGTTTTACCAAGAACCATATAACTCCAGTTGAAAGCGGCGTATACTATCGCAGCTCCAATGAAAAATACGGTAAGGATGATAAAGATTATCATTGAACTTTTGGTCTGTTTTGCGTTCTGACTCGTAGCTGCAGCCATGGAAGTACCTCTCTTTTTTTTGATAACCGATACTGCCTGTATCAGTTTCTTTGGAATTATAGTATAATATCAGCATAAATGCAATAGCAGACGACGCTGAGAGTGGCGAGGTTATTTCAATGGAGAGAAAAATTGCCGAAATGCTGGATGAATACCTGGCACGGCCGCTGTCACCCTGGCATATGCCGGGACATAAAAGAAAAACCTTTTTCGGGGACATGTGGGATGAAATGTTCCGCCATGACCTTACGGAGGTCCCGGGGACCGATGATTATCATCATCCGGAGGGCGCAATACTGGCATCCGAACGGGCGGCCGCGGAGGTTTACGGCACGGCCTGCAGTCATTATCTGGTGGGAGGTTCCACTGCCGGGATCCTGGCCGGCGTGCTGGCGCTTACAGAGCTTTTTCGCGGAGAATACGGGGAGGATGCGCGTCCTGTATTTCTGGTGGGTAAAAATGTGCACCGTTCGGTTCATAATGCTCTCAGACTGGCAGGCGCGGAAAGGATCGATCTTTTACCTGAGGGGGATGAGGATTACGGCCCGGTGCTCGCGGAGGAAGTGAGAAGAAAGCTCGGCGCACCTCCGGTATCCGGGGAAGGGATCGACGGGAACCCGCATGGTCTATGGGAATTTGCGGGATGTGTGATCACTTCCCCCACATACGGAGGCGCTATCTCACCGATAAGGGAGATACATGAGATCCTTTCGGAGAGAGGGATCCCTCTTATGGTGGATGAAGCCCACGGAGCGCACCTCCCCTTTATAAAGGAAATGGCGCCTCTGAGCGGCATCGGCAGCGGGGCCGAAATAGTGGTACAGAGCCTGCACAAGACGCTGCCGGCACTTACACAGACGGCAGTGATCCATCTGACGGGGCAGCGCCGCGATAAAGGAAAAAACGGCAAAAAGGGAGACTGGTATGATACGGAAAGGCTGGAAAGAAGCCTGAAGGAAAAGCTTGCCGTGGTTCAGTCCAGTTCCCCGTCTTATATTCTTATGGCATCCGCCGAACAGGCCGTGGCATGGGCTGATGAGAACAGGGATGCCTTTGAGGGATATTTATGCAGAATAAAAGAGTTCCGGGCTTCACTCATGGAAAGTATGGCCTGTTTCAGGCTGGCGGAATACCAGCCTTTTCAGGATCCCACACGCATCACTCTCGTGTTTAAGAATGAACTCTCCGGAGTATCTATGGTGCAGGCAGCCCAATGGCTGGAGGAACGGTACGGTATAGTTGCCGAGCTTGCGGGAGAAAGGGAGCTGATACTTATTTCCACCATTGCGGATACGGAAGAGGACCTTCGAAGATTAAAGCAGGCTCTTGAGACGGAGGAACTGCCCTGTACGGTTCCGGACATTCCGATCACCGGGCCGGGAAAGCAGGAGACAGTTCCGGACATTCCGATCACCGGGCCGGGAAAGCAGGAGACAGTTCCGGACATTCCGATCACCGGGCCGGGAAAGCAGGAGACAGTTCCGGATATTCCGATAACCGGGTCCGGGGGTATCGCGGAGGAGGATATTTATGTATATCCGCCGGGTATACTGATCGTGCATAAGGGGGAAATTATCACAGCGGAAGCTGAGGCAAGGATACTGCGTGAGATGAAAGCCGGAAGAAAGGTACACGGACTAATAAAAGACTGATAGGGGGTGGCATAAATGAGAAAGCTTTTTAATGAGGGGTGGGAATTTGCAAAGACATTGCCGGCAGAAGATGCTGTACCGGAAAACTATGTTCCGGTGGAGCTTCCGCATGACTGGCTGATCTATAATACGGCAGACCTGTATGAGAGCTCATATGGGCATTATCGTAAGAAATATGATTTCGGCGAAGTGAAGGGAAGGTGTATACGCCTTTATTTCGAAGGCGTCTACATGGACAGCACCGTATTTCTTGACGGACGGAAGGTTATGGACTGGAAATACGGCTATTCCTCGTTTGAAGCGGATCTGACGCCGTTTCTCACTGACGGGGAGCATCTGATAGAAGTGCTGGTAAGACATGTTTCGCCGAATTCAAGATGGTATTCGGGAGCCGGCATATTCAGGGATGTATGGCTTATAGATTCGGAGCCGGCTCATTTCGTAACGGACGGATCTTATTTTCATGCGGAAACGATATCTCCCGGAGATCTTTCCACCTGGAAATGCATGATAGCTGCCGAGGTTAAAAACCCGGAGGGCTATGAGGTTACGGCAGAGCTGAGAGACGGTGGAAAGATTCTCTACACTTCGGAGATGCTTTCCGGTGATACATTTTATGAATCATCCACGGAGGGCAGGGTACTGTGCTGCAGCTTCGGGTTAGAGGGGATAAAGAGGAAACAGCTTTGGGATATAGATAATCCACATCTTATGACGCTTTGTCTCAGGATGACGGAGAAAGAATCGGGAAGGGTTGTGGACAGTACCGAAGAAAGGGTTGGCTTAAGGCAGGCCGTGTTCGATCCCGACAGAGGCTTTTTCCTGAACGGCAGACACAGGAAGATCAATGGTGTGTGTCTACACCATGATCTGGGTGCCCTGGGTTCGGCATTTCATATATCGGCTGCAAAGCGGCAGCTCCGCTCCATGCAGGAAATGGGGGCAAATGCGGTCCGCACCTCCCACAACATGCCGGCCCCCGGCTTCATGAAGCTTTGTGACGAGCTGGGGATACTTGTGGACAGCGAGGCCTTCGACATGTGGGAGAACCCGAAGACCGAATACGATTACGCCAGATTCTTCCGGGAATGGATGGAGAAGGATGTGGCAGGCTGGATTCGCCGCGACAGGAACCACCCGTCGGTGATCATGTGGAGCGTCGGAAATGAGATCACGGATACCAACGAGATCCCTAAAGGCCGTGAGATCGCAAGAGCGCTGCACAGGGCGGTGAGAAAGCATGATCCGCTGAAAAATGCCCCGACTACAATAGGCTCCAACTATATGGAGGGGGAGGGAGCCCGGGGCTGCGCAGAGGAAATGGATCTTGCAGGCTATAATTATCTGGAACGCCTTTACGAAGTGCATCACCGGGCGTATCCGGACTGGAAGATATACGGAAGTGAGACCACATCCTGTCCGAAGAGCCGCGGCGTGTATCATTTCCCTCTCAGCACCGTGTCGGTAACATATGTGGACGGGCAGTGTTCATCGCTGGGTAATTCGCGTAACGGCGCGGATGCGGATACTACCGAGAAGGTTATCTGCATGAACCGCGACATCGATTGCTGTGCGGGAATGTTTATCTGGACAGGTTCGGATTATATAGGTGAGCCGACGCCATATTCCACTAAGAATTCATATTACGGAAATATCGATACGGCGGGGCTTCGGAAGGACAGCTTCTACCTTTACAGGGCCGCATGGACCAAAAAACCGGTCCTGCATCTTATGCCGTACTGGGATTATAATCCGGGACAGCTGATAGATGTAATGGTATATACGAATCTTAAGACTGTGGAGCTCTTTATAAACGGGCTGTCCTGCGGCATAAGGGAACCGGAGGAGTATACCGCAGTATGGAAGGTACCTTATGAGAAGGGTGAACTTCTGGTACGCGGATTTACGGATACGGGTGAGGAATATACGGATATCAGAAGATCCTTCGGGGACAGCGCCAGAATAGTGCTTAAGCCGGATCTGCGGGGGCTGGTACCGGAGGGAGGATCGATACTTGCGGTAAAGATATCCGTTGAGGATAAAAAAAGGTACCCGGTCCAAAACGCGAGAGACAGGATATATGTCAGCGTAAGCGGAGGAAAACTGCTTGGTTTTGATAACGGCGACAGCACGGATACCGACAGCTATAAGGCCGATAACAGGCGGCTTTTTTCGGGAAAGGCCGTTGTGCTGGTAGGGGCTGATCCTTCAAAGGATGCAGGTCCGGTTACTGTCCGGGCGGAGGGCGCCGGCCTTATACCGGCTGAGATCACAGTGGATATCGGCAAAAAGATAACACGTACCCAAAAGGGGTATTACGGTAAAGAGGCGGTCATACCCGGAGATATGACGGAGGATATCCCGGTCAGAAAGATAGAACTCATCAGAACCTCGGGAAGTATCATAACTCCCGACAAACCGGCATCAGTGATAAAGGCAGTGATATTCCCGAAAAATGCAACATGGAAGGATATCAAATGGAACGTGGTGACGGACGGCGGGATCACCAGTCCGGCTGCATCGATAGAAGAAACAGAGACCGGAGACGCAGCGCTCAGAATACATGGCGACGGCAGTTTCCGTGTGCAATGTATGGCTTTTAACGGAAGCAGTAAATATCCCCAGGTCATTTCGGAACTGGAATATAAAGCCGGGGGCTTCGGAAGACCGGTGCTCGATCCCTACGGCTATATACCGGCCGGCCTTTATACCGATTCCGAAGGCGATATGGATCCGGTACGGGAGGGCGGCATCGGGATCACGGGAAAGAAGAGGCTGGCAGGCTTTCAATCGGTGGATTTCGGAGAAGAAGGAGCAAAGGCCTTTACGGTAAAACTCATCAACTGGTTCAGGAATACGCCGGTTCCGTTCTCGCTCTGGCTGGGCAGGCCGGATACCGACGGGGCGCGCTGCCTGGGGCATTTTGAACACCAGGCGGAGTTCACCTGGCAGACTTATAAGGAAAACCGCTTTGAACTTTCCGGGAAGCTGTGCGGTATGCAGGATGTATATTTCCTCTTTGACGAGACGGATCAGAGGGTGGATTTCGGAGGATTCATATTTACATGAAGTCCGGTGAAGTCTGGCTTTTTGGTGAAAGCCGGGAAAGATTGCGGAAAAATATTCCTAAAGTCAGGGGGATGAGATATACTAACGGCAGAGGCTATACATATTTTTGATGAGGAGGTTACCAGATGAAATACCTTAATTTATCGGATCTTGCAAAGGCTATCGCAGCTGAGAGCGGATGCAGCCCGGAAAATGCAGTCAGGTTTGTGGATGCGCAGGATCAGTTTTTTGATAAAACCGGCGTAAATGTCAAGTCCGATGACGAGACGGCTGCGTCCGGGGAACCGGTAGTAATAAATGATGAGGAGATGATGAAATACATCATTGAGTATACAGGTATGTCGGAAAGCTTTGCCAGAAAGCTGGCGGACGCGGAGCGGGCGTACATGCAGAGAAACGGTTTTATCTCCGAAACGGGAGAGGTTGTACCCTTTATGAAGAGCAGGGGTTAGAGGTATTATGGGGACGGTTCCTGTCGTGCCATGACATGACGGGAACCGTCCCTATTTTGGCATCTCCGCCTGTCCCTATTTTGGCATCTCCGCCTGTCCCCATTTTGGCATCTCCGCCTGTCATCATCTTGTCAAAACGGCGGAAATCGGTTAGAATATAATCGAAATATTGTATACAAAATGCAAGAACGACAGGTGATGTTATGGATGCAGTAACGGGAAATGCATATGCGAAGGTCAATCTGGGTCTGGATATCGTGGGTATAAGAGAGGACGGTTATCATCTGGTAAAGATGGTGATGCAGACAGTGGAACTTCATGATGTACTGAGCTTCAGAAAAAACGGGGGTACGGAGGTGGTGCTTCGCATCTCGGACAAAAGTACACTTCCGGATCTTGCGGATGTCCCGACGGACGGAAGGAATCTCATAGTGAAGGCTGCGGAGCGTATGAGGCAGCGCTATGGTATAACCGAAGGCGTGGATATAACTCTGGAGAAGCATATACCGATGGCTGCCGGAATGGCAGGCGGAAGCACAGACTGTGCCGCTGCGCTGCGGGGAATGGCCGGGCTTTTCGGACTGCCCTGCACGGAGGAGGAGCTGGCTGAGATCGGAGTATCTCTGGGGGCGGATGTGCCCTACTGTCTGGTTGGAGGGACGGCCCTTTCCGAAGGGATAGGAGAGGTACTGACGCCGCTCAGTCCCATGCCCTGCTGCGGTATGATCGTGGTAAAGCCTGATTTCGGGGCTTCCACGAAGGAAGTATACGGAGCCTATGATTCACTGGATCCGGCGGGCATCGAACATCCCGATATCGACGGAATGGTACGGGCACTTGGAAAAGGAGACATTTCCGGGGTTTTGAAGCGTCTCGGAAATGTGCTGGAGGATGTAACGGCAGGGCTGCATCCGGAGATCCACAGGATAGAGGAGCTCCTTATTGAATGCGGAGCCGTGACGGCCATAATGACAGGAAGCGGTCCCACAGTGTTCGGAATACTTCCGGAAGGACAGGACGCTGCCGCAAAGGTTGAAATGAAAAACAGGGCGGAAGCATTTCTTAAAGAAGAAGGGATTGCGGCGGCAGTATACATGACACGGGTTTACGATCCTCAGGAGGTAGCGGATGAAACTTGAATTTGATCCCGCGGAGTATCTTCCGCTCAGGGAAGTGGTTTTTAATACATTAAGGAATGCCATAATCCGCGGAGAACTTCCTCCGGGAGAACGTCTGATGGAAGAAAAACTGGCCAAAACACTTGAGGTCAGCCGTACTCCCGTCAGAGAGGCGATACGTATGCTGGAGCTGGAGGGACTTGTTGTGATGATCCCCCGTAAAGGCGCGGAGGTTGCACGTATAACCATTGAGGACCTGCAGGAGGCTCTGGAGGTGCGCATGGCTATAGAGGATCTTTCGGTGCGCCTTGCCTCCATGCGTATAGATGATGCCGGAAAGAAAAGACTGGTACAGGCAAAGGAGGCCTTTGACGAGGCACTGGCCGGGAAAAAGGTGGAAACCATTGTGAAACGTGATGAGAAGTTTCACGATGTCATTTTCGAATCAACAAGAAACCGCCGGCTTATTAATCTTGCCCATAGTCTGCGGGAGCAGGTTTACCGCTATCGCTTCGAATATGTAAAGGATTTCTCCTCCCACGATAAGCTGTCCCGTGAGCATGCGCGTATCACCGAAGCGATCCTGGAGGGAGACGTGGTGAAGGCCCAGCAGGCGATGCGCGGTCATATCAGTGACCAGCTGCAAAGGATCATGGAACTTATCCAACAGGAAAATATGCTGCTTAAATGATCATTCAGGCAGCTCAGTCAACCCCGGGGAGGAAAAGATGAGAGGGATCTTTATAACTATGGAAGGACCTGACGGTGCAGGTAAAACCACCCAGATAAACCTTCTTTCAAAGTATCTGAAGGAAAAAGGCTATGATGTGCTGATCACCCGTGAACCGGGCGGGACGGTGATCAGTGAAGCGATCCGCGGGCTGCTGCTCGACCCTGCCTATACGGAGATGAAACCCGAGACGGAAATGCTGCTCTATGCCTCCGCCCGGGCGCAGCTTGTACACGAGGTTATCGGACCTGCGATAGACAGCGGAAAGGCGGTGATCAGCGACCGCTTTGTGGATTCATCCGTGGTCTACCAGGGGATAGCCAGAGGGCTTGGTATAGATACCGTGTATGCGGTAAATAAGCCGGCCATCGGAGATCATATGCCGGATGTTACATTTCTTCTGGACCTTCCCGCTGAGACAGGTATCGCCAGAAAGAAGGAGCAGGCGGAGCTTGACCGCATGGAAAGAGAAACGCTGGAATTCCATAAAAAGGTGGCGGAAGGCTACCGGATCCTCGCCAAAAGAGATCCCGAAAGGATTTTTAGGGTGGATGCCACTTTACCGATAGAGGTTATCTGTGATATGATGAAGAGTAGGGTTTCAGGGCTGTTAGGGGATGTGCGGTCATGACTTTTGGATCGCACCGGCCGGAACGAGAGGGCAGTACATATCATACGAGGAGGTGAAGCTATGGATTTTCATCAGATCGTAGGTCATGAAGATATAATAAAGCATTTTAAGAGCAGTATCGAGACAGGAAGGGTCGGACACGCATATATCCTCTGCGGAGAGGAGAACAGCGGGCGCAGTTCGCTGGCATTTTCCTTTGCGAAAACGCTGGAATGCGATAACGGCGGGCTGGATCCCTGCAATACCTGTCCCTCCTGTATAAAGGCAGATACCGGAAATCATCCCGATATCATAACTGTACAGCATGAGAAACCGAATCTCATTTCCGTAGACGAGATCCGGGAGCAGGTTGTCCAGACCATGGATGTCCGTCCGTATAACGGGAAATACAAGATATATATCATCGGCGATGCCCAGCTGATGAATGACGCGGCGCAGAATGCGCTCCTGAAGACCATAGAGGAACCGCCTGCTTACGGTGTGGTGATCCTTATCACGAATTCACTGGAGAAGCTGCTGCCCACGATCCTTTCCCGCTGCATAACGCTCTCGCTGAAACCGGTAAAAGAGAGGGATATGCAGGAATATCTGATCAGCCATTACCGGCTCGATGAGGCCAAGGCACGCTTCTGCGTGGAGTATGCCCAGGGCAATCTGGGGAAGGCGATAATGCTTGCCACAAATGAAGATTATGAAGCCCTTGTACATTCCGTGATCCGCCTGGAAAAGGAGATATTCCAGATGGATATAGAGGAGGTCGAGGAAGCCATCGAGGCATGCGCCAAGTATAAAATGAACATTGGCGAATATCTGGATCTTATGATGATGTGGTACAGGGACATACTGATGCTGAAGGTTACCGGAAAGCCCGACAAGATCATTTTCCGGGAGGAATACAGTGCCCTGCGTGAGCATGCAAATTACCTTTCATATAACGAGCTTGAGGACAAGGCAAGAGCTATAGAAAATGCAAAGGTAAGACTGAATGCAAATGCACGGCTTGAAGATGTCATGCGGCTGCTGATCATGACATTAAAGGAGAAGTAACATGAAAGAAGTTATAGGCGTCCGCTTCCGGCGGAACGGAAAGATTTATTATTTTGATCCGCGTGACCATGAAGTGGAGCTTGGTACAAATGTGATCGTAGAAACATCAAAGGGGATCGAATTCGGATGGGTGGTCATCCCCCGGAAGGAGGTCGAGGAGGAGAAGATCCAGGGAGGCCTCAAGCCGATACAGAGACTTGCCACACCCCAGGATATTGAGAGACACAGGCAGAACGAGGAGAGATCGGAAAAGGCTTTCGAGATATGTTTTCAGAAGATACGCGAGCATAAGCTGGATATGAAGCTTATCTCCGCGGAATATACCTTTGACAACAACAAGGTCATGTTTTATTTTACTGCGGACGGAAGGGTGGATTTCAGGGAACTGGTCAAGGATCTGGCTTCCACTCTGCATACACGCATAGAACTGAGACAGGTCGGTGTCCGTGACGATGCGCGCATCCGCGGAGGTATCGGAATGTGCGGCAGGGAACTGTGCTGCCACTCCTATCTGGCAGATTTCATCCCGGTTTCGATCAAGATGGCAAAGGAGCAGAGTCTCTCTCTTAATCCGGTGAAGATATCCGGCGTGTGCGGAAGGCTGATGTGCTGCCTGAAGCATGAGGAGGATACCTATGAATATCTGAATTCCCTGCTTCCGAATGTGGGCGACAAAGTCAGGACGGTTGACGGTGTTTCGGGTGAGGTCGCTTCCGTAAATGTCCTTCGACAGAGGGTAAAGATCTATATCATGGACGAAGAAGGAAATAAGGAGATCGTGGAGTATAAGGCCGGGGACCTGACCGGAGGACGCAGAGGCCGTCATATCGATACCGATGACAGTAACGTCGATCCGGAGCTTTCCGCTATGGAGGAATCAGATATCCTGTCAGGAGAAGAGGCTGAACAGGTGCGCGGCGCATCCGGCGAAAGAAGAACGGATCCCGAGAGGCACCACAAGCCCGATAAGAACAGGGCAAACAGGGAGGAGACCGGCGGAAAGAAGGGCGGAAAGCCCAGAAAACACGGCGAAAACAGGGAACGCGGAGAAGGAGCGGCCCATAACGACGCCCAGAAGAAGCAGAAATTCCAGAAGGGCGGAAAGCCCGAGGGCGAAAACAAGGAGACACAGAAGAATTTCCACAGAAAGAACAGACCGAATAACCGGCCGAGAGAAAGCCGTAAGGATGGGTCTTCCGCAGGCGGAAAGTAAGAAAGGTGCTTTAGATCAGTGACTGACTTGGAGCTTCTCCGGGATGGGGAAAGAATTGACGACTTGGAGGTGAAGGGGTTCCGGATTATCCAGAACCCTTCATTTTTCTGTTTCGGAATGGATGCGGTGCTGCTTTCGGCCTTTGCGGGTACGGGGCCGAAGGACAGAGTTATCGATCTGGGGACGGGTACGGGGATCATCCCTCTGCTCCTTCTTGCAAAAGAAAAATGCTCCTTTGCAGTGGGACTTGAACTGCAGGAGGCTGTGGCGGAGATGGCAGGGAGGAGTGTGATCCTCAACGGCGCGGAGGATAGGCTTGAGATCCTGCAGGGAGATATAAAAAATGTCAGGGAGCTTTTCAGAGGTTCATCCTTTGATGCGGTGACCTGCAATCCGCCGTACATTTCGGAAAAGAACGGTTTACATAATGACGCCACGGCAAAGAATCTGGCAAGGCATGAGATAGCGGTAACACTGGAAGATGTGGTACGGGCTGCGGGATATCTGCTGAGACCGGGAGGAACATTTTCCATGGTTCATAAGCCCTTCAGAATACCGGAGATACTGGAGCTGATGAGTAAGAACCGTCTGGAACCGAAAAGGATGCAGCTGGTCCAGCCCTATGCGGATAAGGAACCCAACATGGTCCTGATCGAGGCCGTGCGCGACGGGAATCCCTGGCTGAAGGTCCTGCCGGCGATGGTGGTATATGAAGAAGGCGGCGGGTATACGAAGGAACTGCTGAGAACCTACGGAAAATGTTAGCATGTGTCGATAAGCCGGACCCGGGAGGGTTTGTGCATAAGGAGCAACGATGACTGGAACTCTGTATCTGGTGGCAACACCCATAGGAAATCTGGAGGATATGACCTTCCGGGCAGTGCGTATCCTTAAGGAAGCGGACGAGATCGCGGCTGAGGATACACGTAACAGCAGGAAGCTGCTGGCACATTTTGACATACATACGCCTATGACCAGCTATCATGAATTTAACAGATATGACAAGGCAAAGGTACTGGTGCAGCATCTGCTTGAGGGTAAGAATATAGCTCTTATCACCGATGCGGGGACGCCGGGCATATCCGATCCCGGGGAGGTGCTGGTTGAGGAATGTTATGCGGCGGGAGTTCCGGTGGTACCGGTGCCCGGAGCCTGCGCTGCGGTCAATGCGCTCATTTCCTCGGGACAGAGCACCCGGAGATTCGCCTTCGAGGCCTTCCTGCCAAGGGATAAGAAGGAGAGGCAGAGGGTGCTTGAGGAGCTGAAAAATGAGACCAGGACCATAGTTCTCTATGAAGCACCGCATCATCTGAAGGGTACTCTTGAGGATCTGGAGCATGCGCTGGGGGATCGCAGCCTCACCCTGTGCAAGGAACTGACGAAGCGACATGAGTCCTTCAGTAAAACGAGCATCGCCGAAGCAAGGATCCTTTTTGAAGGAGAGGAACCGAGGGGTGAATATGTGCTGGTGGTGGCAGGAAGGTCCAGGCAGGAGCTGGAGGAGGAGGCGCGGGCTTCCTGGGAGAAGATGAGCATCACCGAACATGTGGCATATCTGGTGGAACAGGGAACGGATGAGAAGGATGCCATGAAAAAGGTGGCGAAGGAGCGTGGAATATCCAAAAGCGATGTATATCGCGAATGGATACATTTTGGTGAAAACAGGTAACAGAGCCTGAAATGACTGACATCAACAGGGAAAACAACAGGAGGCGAAATGGGCAGAAGGGCATCAAAAGCAAATAAGAATATATACTATCTCGCAAGAATGCAGGCGGCGGAAAAGGATCCGGATTTTTCCAGCAGGGAGAATGCGTCCGAGAGACTACGGATAGAGCGGAGCCGGCTTGCGCGTATAGAGCTGGATAAGATACAGCCTTATCCCGAAGAAATACTTATCATGGCAGACGCTTATAAGGCGCCTTATCTTTGCAATGATTTCTGCAGGAATGTATGCCCCATCGGGATCAAAAATATGCTTGGGGATAAGATAAAGGGCCTGAAGAAGGAATCCTTTGAGAGGCTCTCCCTGCGTTTTATCAGCAGCGCACATTCCGTTGAGGATATTTCGAGAAAGCTCGTGGATATCTCAAAGGACGGAAAGGTAACGGAGGAGGAATACGAGAGCTTCCACAAGGTGCTTGAGGCCATGGATGAGCTGACGGAAAATATCAGGGAGATAAAGGCGTTTATAGTGGCCGATCCCGTCCTCCGCAGCAGATTTGAAGGAGATCTGACTATCTGATGCGGGGTGGACAGCCGGATAGTTATGAAGGATTTATGATTTTCCTTGTGTAAACTGCGGGAATGTTGTAATATATATTCACATCTGTTATTTATTTTTCAAAGGAGGAAAAACACTATGGCATTTGTAATAGGTGATGCGTGCATTGGCTGTGGTGCTTGTGCCGGAACATGCCCGGTAGGTGCAATTCAGGAGCAGGACGGTAAGTTCGTGATCGATGAGAATATGTGCATCAGCTGTGGCGCATGTGCAGGCGGCTGCCCGGTAGGAGCAATCTCCGAGGGCTAAGGCATATACCTGCAGAAAAGCGGATGGGACATACTCCTCGGAGCATGTCCCATCTCTTTAATGCAAGTCGTTACGTGTTGTTATCATCCTCCTTCTTAAAGGATGGATCTACCCCCTTTCTCCCATGACAGGAAGGCCTGCGACATACCTGTCACGGACATGATAAACTTTCTTCAAAGCCTGTCGGGAATCTGCCCTTTATCCGGAGGGATCAGAATATCCCTGAAAGAGGCCGGGGGCAAAATGAACTTTGAAATGATGGATGTTGATGCTATAATACTACGGATCATTTGAGTATTGCAAGCGGAAAAATATGCAGATTTATTGCCTGAAAGGGTTACTATATGAAGCAGGAAAGAATAAATGACAATAAGGTCCGCTTTATACTGGACCGCCAGGATCTGGAGGAGCGGAATCTGGAGATCACGGACCTCTCCTATGGCTCTCCCGGAGCAAAGGAGCTTTTTGATGAGCTCATGCAGCTTGCAAAGGAGGAAATGGGACTGGACGAGGGAGCGCACCCAATGATGGTGGAGGCGATCCCCATGGCAGGAAGCGGACTGGTAGTAAATATAAGCAGGGTTATGGATAATCCGGATGAGCTTGATCCGCGTTTCTCCCGTTTTACCAACGGACTGGAGTATGATACCGTATCTGATCAGGAAATGGACGGCCCCGGTTTTGATGATGAGTACGGAGAACCCGAAAGCGAGGGCCAGGACGGCCCCGGATCCGAAGATAACGGTCCCGGCGGACTCATTCCCGATGGGATACAGATACAGCAGGGTCCCGAGATCCGCGCCGAGATCAATATCCCAAGGTCGGCGTCCATTGATCCCAAGGATATCATGAGTGTGATAGATAATATCATGTCAGGCCTGGCAGGAAAACTGAACGGCGGGGAAGGCTCCGGAAAACAGCCGAAGGAGCCGGCCGGAGCTGCTGTTAAGAAGCCTGCCGAGGAGAATAATGAGGTAGACGGTTTTGCGGTCTATGAATTCAGGGATCTTCAGAGTGTGATCCGGGCAGCCAGACTTTTGAACCATAATTACCACAGCAAGAGCATACTTTACAAAAACCCGGTAAACCGCAAATACTATCTGTATTTGGGCAGAGAGCATAATACGATCCCCGAATTTGCCGGAGCGATCTCGCTTCTGAATGAATTCGGCAGCCGCTGTCGTATCACATATGCATCAAAGGAGTATTTCGATGAGCATATGGAGAAACTCCTGGATGATGCGCTGATCCATCTGGATGAGCTGTAACAACAGGGCACGTTTGCGGCAGGAAGGGTAGGAAATTGACGCTGACAGGCTTAAGCATTTTAAAAGAGGACCCTGTTTGGGTCCTTTTTCCGGGTTCTGACGGAACGAAGGAGCTGATACTTACGCTGCTCTTTCTTTTTGTTATGTTCCTGCTTGTGGTGATCAGCCGCCGCTGCAGTATACCCCTTTTCGTTATCTATATCCTGTCACTTCTTTATTTCACCATGATGTGCAGGACCTCATCCGACAGCAGAACGCTGCGGAGCGGTCTTTTCGATACCATAAGGAGTTCCGTCAGTATGGAAGGCGGGCTGCATGTGACGGACCGTGTGACATTTAACGCAATGCTTCTGAATATCCTCCTTTTCGTACCTTTGGGATTTATACTCCCGGCTATCTTTAAACTATTCACAAAGATCTACTTTATGATCCCCTTTGGACTTATAATCTCGCTCATCATTGAGACCACCCAGTATTTTACCGGACTCGGTGTTTTTGACGTGGACGATCTCCTGTTCAATACCCTGGGAACGGCGCTGGGAGCACTGCTTTTCAGACTTCTGGTGATGGTGGAAAGGAAGAGGGAAAAAAGACGGGAAAATATTTAAAAAAGCGGAAACTATCTTTGACTTTAGGAATGTACAGGACTACAATAGAGTTTGGTTAAGGGAGGTGATAGGATTTGGACAAAAGAAAACGGGTGCATGCCATGGCCATATTTCTGGTGGTGGCTCTTGTGCTGTTTGTCGGTGTGATCCTGCTCAACGGGAAATATGAGAAGCATGAGACCATACAGGAAGCCATGCGGGATGCGGTGCTGCATGAATACAACAGGATATCATTCTTCGGTATGAAGGTAAATCCGTCGCTGATATCGGGCTTTGTTGTAACGGGGATACTCCTTTTGCTGGCATTGATCCTGAGATTGTTCTTTATCCCAAGGTTTAAGATAAAACCCGGAAAGTTCCAGATGCTGATCGAAGAATGGGTCGGCTACTTTGACAGGCTGGGCAAGACCAACAGTCCCCACAGAAACCGCTTCCTCGGAGCGTATTTATTTGTCTCCGGAAGCTATGTCTTTGTCGGAACGCTTTTTGAGCTGTTCGGTGTACAGTGGGTGACCACGGCGGACATCTCCGTATCGCTGCCGGCACCGCTGGCGGATATCAACGGCGCTTTAATGATGGGCTGTCTGTCATATCTGGTCATTCTTTCGGGAGGTATCGCCCAGAATAAGCTGAAGGGCGTCGGGAAAACGCTGAAGGATTTCTCCCTTCCCATTTCCATGAGCTTCCGGCTTTTCGGTGCGCTGCTTTCGGGTATGCTGGTTACGGAACTGGTATACTATTATATACAGCTGAGTTTCGTGCTGCCGGTGGTGGTAGGTGTGCTTTTCACCCTGCTGCACGCACTAATCCAGACCTACGTGCTTACGATGCTAACATCGGTATTCTACGGTGAGGTGACGGAATAAAAAGATTTCGCCCCGGGAATCCGGAGGATGTGAAGAGATAATTTATTCAGGAGGGATCATAACATGACAATCAAAGTATCAAAAAAGCTTCCGATAATTCTTGGAATCATAATCCTGCTGCTTACCGCAGCGGTTTTTGCGGGTTCCAGGATCGCAAATGCGTCTGAGGCACGTACAGCCGTAGTGAGAGAAGAGTCAAATGCTCTCGCAAGCGGTTCCGTAACTTCAAGCGAAGAGGAACTGGTAAATGAAACGGCCAACGCTGCAGAGGCCACCGGTACCAAGGCGCTTGCGGCAGCTATCGCGGTAGGTCTTGCAGCCGCAGCCGGAGCCATAGCCATGGGTATAGCCATTGCAAAGTCAGCAGAAGGCATTTCACGCCAGCCGGAAGCCGAAGGAAGTATCAGGACCACCCTTATGCTTGGACTGGTATTCATAGAAACCGCCATCATTTATGCACTTATCGTGGCAATACTGATCATATTCGTCATGTGACGCACCAGGGGACCAGAACATATCGTTTCCCGCTTGCGGGAAAAACGATATGTTCTGAGGACCCGCAAGATCATCGAGCCGGAGCGATTTCCGAAGGAAAGAGCGGGAGGCGAGATGATCGGAGGATTGCGGGAGCCGCAAAGCGGCGGAGCAATCCGGTGCGTCTTTCACCCGCCAGAGGGTCAAAACATATCGTTTCCCTCTTGCGAGTAAAACGATATGTTTTGCGGAACCACCGGGGCGGCGGTCCGCCAATAAGTCTAAATCTATAAGAAAAGAGGACAGTCAGATGCCTTTAAACATAGATTTCCAACAGATACTGCTTCACCTGCTGAACTTCACGCTTCTTTTTGCAGGCCTTTATTTTCTGCTCTATAAGCCTGTAAAGAATTTTATGAAGAAGCGCGAGAAGTATTATCAGGATATGCAGGAATCGGCAGATGAGATGATCAAACATGCCGAGGATGCAAAAAGTGAATATGAAGGAAAGCTGCGAGACGTCGATGCAGAGATAATCTCCAGGAGGAAGACCGCTGCCGAAGAACTTGAAAAACAGCGCAGAAAGAAGATCGAGGATGCCGAAACAGAAGCAGCAAAGATCATAGAGGATGCAAGGGAAGAAGGACAGGCCATGCGTGATCAGATCATAAGCTCCGCCAAGGGCCAGATCACGGATCTCGTAGAGGATATCGCACGCAAGGCGCTTCTCAACGAAGATGTATCCACAACCTTCGATGCCTTCCTTGATGCGGCGGAAAGGGGTGCTTCGGATGGAGAATCGTAAGACAGCGAAGCTTTTTGCACCGCTCCCTCCTACCGATGAACAGGAAAAACGTTTCCGCGCATTTGTTGCGAAAAAATACGGGGAGGATGTGGGTTTCCTCTATGTAGAGGATAAATCCCTGGATTCGGGCTTCCGTCTTGAGTACGGAAACGAAGTATATAACTGGACTCTGGAGGGACGTATACAACAGCTGAGAGATGCGACTGATAAGATCCAAAAAGCCAGGATCAGCAAAAAACATCCGGCTAAGAATATCGTGTCCCTTGTACGTTCTTCCCTTGAAAAATGGGAGCTTGAAGCAATCCCCGTTCAGGAAGGACGTGTTATATCCGTCGGAGACGGAATAGTTTTTGCATCCGGGCTGGAATCTGCACGTTACGGGGAGATCGTGCTTTTTGAGTCCGGAGTTAAGGGCATGGTTCAGGAGCTCCGGCATGATGAGATAGGTATAGTTCTTTTCGGAGAGGATAATAACATAACCGAAGGAGGTCTGGTACGAAGGACCAAGATGACCGCGGGAATACCTGTGGGACCGGATTTTATGGGAAGAGTTATTAATGCTTTGGGAGAGCCTATAGACGGTCTGGGTGCGATCCAGGCGGTGGATTATCAGGAGATTGAGAGTCCTGCGCCGAGCATTATTGACAGGCAGCCGGTGGACGAACCGATGGAGACGGGAATACTCTCCATAGATTCCATGTTCCCCATCGGAAGGGGACAGCGTGAGCTGATAATCGGTGACCGCCAGACAGGAAAAACGGCGGTGGCTATAGATACGATACTTAACCAGAAGGGAAAGGGCGTAGTCTGCATTTACTGTGCCATAGGCCAGAAGGCAGGAAGCGTGGCGCAGCTTACGGAGACGCTGAGAAGGCACGGGGCAATGGAATATACCATTATCGTTGCCGCAACAGCTGCGGATTCCGCACCACTGCAGTATATCGCGCCATATTCCGCAACGGCCATGGGTGAATTCTTTATGGCAAACGGCAAGGATGTGCTCATAGTATATGACGACCTGTCGAAACATGCTGTGGCATACAGGGCGTTGTCGCTGCTGCTGGAGCGTTCACCCGGACGCGAGGCTTATCCCGGTGATGTATTCTATCTGCATTCCAGACTGCTGGAGCGCTCGGCTCATCTTTCCTCAAAAAAGGGCGGCGGCTCCATGACAGCACTTCCCATTGTGGAGACACAGGCGGGAGATGTGTCCGCATATATTCCGACGAATATCATTTCCATCACGGACGGTCAGCTCTTCCTTGAGAGCAGCCTTTTCTTTGCAGGCCAGCGGCCGGCTGTCAATGTAGGTCTCTCCGTATCCCGTGTCGGAGGTGCGGCACAGACAAAGGCCATGAAAAAGGCAGTTTCCGGTCTGCGTCTGGACCTTGCGCAATACAGGGAGATGGAAGTCTTCACTCAGTTCTCCAGTGATCTGGATGAGTCTACCAAGCGTCAGCTGTCATACGGGCAGAGACTGATGCAGCTGCTTCGCCAGCCGCAGAATCATCCCTTTACTATGGCGGAGCAGGTTGTGATCCTTGTTGCTGCCATGGGACACACCATGGATGACATTCCGGTTGAAGAGATACAGAAGCGGCGGACGGCATTTCTGGAACATATGAATGAAGCCGAAAAGGGTATAATGGACGAGATAACCTCAAGCAGGACGCTTTCCGACGATATCCGGGAAGCTGTGCTTAATGCCGCCAAAGCATTTTTCGGGAATCAGTAGAGAGTTGTGCCTTCACCCGCAGGGAGGCTTTCATACACGATAGTACCCTGCACCTCCGGCGAAGGATAGCGGAGATAAAACATGGCGAATTTACATGAGATAAAAAACCGAATACAGAGTGTGCGGAGTACTCAGAAGATCACAAATGCCATGTATCTCATTGCATCAACCAAGCTGCAGAAGGCAAGGGCGGATCAGGAGAAGGCAAGACCGTATTTCGAGCTTCAGGAATCCGAGATGAAAAGGATCTTCCAGCGCAGAAATGATATCAACAGCCACTATTTCTACCCGGAAACGGGAAGAAAACAGGCCGAGTCCTACGCTTATCTGGTGATCACCGCAGATAAAGGCCTTGCGGGGGCGTACAATCATAATGTCCTCCGTATAGCGGAAGGAGAGATCACCAGACACAAGAAGGTGCATCTTTTTGTGGTTGGTGAGTACGGCAGACAGTACTTCATGAAACGCAGGATACCGATCGAAAGATCATTTCTGTATACGGCACAGAATCCAACCTTCCGCAGGGCGAGAAGGATTGCCGAGGAGCTGCTTGATCTCTACAATAACGGAACCTGCGACGAGATCCGTATCATTTACAGCCGTATGAGGCACGGGGGCATGGATGCGGAGGCTAAAAGAGAACAGCTGCTTCCCTTTGCAAGAGGAGCCTTCGGTGAGTACCGGGAGCAGAAAGAGGGCTACAGGAAGCAGTACGAATTCTACCCGAATCCGACGGCGGCACTGGAGAATATAGTTCCCAGCTATATTGCGGGCTATATTTACGGCGCACTTGTCGAGAGCTTCTGCAGTGAACAGAATGCCAGGATGAATGCCATGAAGTCCGCAAATGATAATGCACAGGAGCTGCTGGATGGCCTTTCCATACAATATAACCGTGTACGGCAGTATGCGATAACCCAGGAGATCACGGAAGTGACCGCGGGCGCTAAGGCCCAGAGAAAGAAGCGGAAGCGCAATCAGAATACTGAGGGCCAGGGAGCTTCACGGTAGAGCATATAGGAGTATCATAATGAACAATGGCAAGATAGTACAGATATCCGGCCCGGTCATCGACTGTGCCTTCCCCGAAGGGCAGCTTCCCAAACTGAGAGAGGCGCTGGTAGTGACGGTGGACGGAGAGAACAGGTACATGGAAGTGGCCCAGATGCTGGGGAATTCCGAGGTGCGCTGCATAATACTTGACCGCAGTGAAGGCCTGGCGCGGGATATGGAGGTGAAGGCTACCGGTTCCGGTATCCGCGTACCTGTGGGCCAGGCTACCATAGGAAGAATGTTCAACGTTCTCGGTCAGCCGATAGACGGCGGAAAGATGATATCCAGAAAGACCGAGCGCTGGGAGATACACAGAAAACCGCCGTCGTTTGAAGTTCAGAGCACCTCTGCCGAGATACTGGAGACAGGTATCAAGGTGGTGGATCTGCTGGAGCCGTACCTGAGGGGCGGTAAGATAGGGCTTTTCGGAGGCGCCGGAGTCGGCAAGACGGTTCTGATACAGGAGCTGATCCATAATGTTGCCATGGAACACGGCGGGTATTCCATCTTCACCGGAGTCGGAGAGCGAAGCCGTGAAGGCAACGATCTCTGGAACGAGATGAAGGAGAGCGGCACCATAGAGAAAACGGCCATGGTATTCGGACAGATGAACGAATCTCCCGGCGTACGTATGAGAGTTGCGCTGACGGGACTTACCATGGCGGAATATTTCCGCGATATGGAAAACAGGGACGTGCTGCTCTTTATCGATAACATTTTCCGTTTTGTTCAGGCAGGTTCGGAGGTTTCAACGCTTTTGGGACGTATGCCTTCTGCAGTGGGCTACCAGCCCACACTTGCCAGCGAAATGGGCCAGCTGCAGGAAAGGATCACCTCCACCGGAAGCGGTTCGGTAACTTCGGTGCAGGCAGTATATGTGCCGGCGGATGATCTGACGGATCCGGCACCTGCGACGACATTTTCACACCTGGATGCGACCACGGTTCTGTCGCGTAAGATAGCCGAGCAGGGTATATATCCCGCTGTAGATCCTCTGGAATCCACATCCCGCATACTTGAGGCGGAGATCGTCGGGGAGGAGCATTACCGGGTGGCGCGACAGGTGCAGGAGTATCTGCAGAAATATAATGAATTGCAGGATATCATCGCTATCCTGGGCATGGATGAACTGTCGGATCAGGATAAGAAGGTGGTGAACCGTGCGAGAAAGATCACCAGATTCCTGTCGCAGCCCATGTTTGTGGCTGAAAAATTCACGGGAACTCCGGGTGTGTATGTGCCGATAGCCGATACGGTACGCGGTTTTTCGGAGCTTCTGTCAGGAAAGTATGATGATCTGCCCGAAGCAGCGTTCTTCAACGTGGGAACCGTGGAGGATGCGGTGAAAAAGGCTGAGAATATGTAAACGGGAGGAAGAATGAATAAATGAGGAGAATGAAAAAAGGTCTGTGTTTAGTAATGACGGGTTGCTTTATGGCGCTTTCATTGCAGGCAGGTAGCGGATTTCAGGCTGAAGCTGCAACCGGAGCGTGGAAACAGGACAGGGGTGGATGGTGGTACAGCTATTCAGATGGCTCCTTTGCAAAGAAGTGCTGGGTGAAGGATAGCGGAAAATGGTATTATTTCAATGCTGACGGTTATATGGTGACCGGTTGGAAGAAGATAACCGGAAAGTGGTATTATTTTAACAAGAACGGAGCTATGGCCACCGGCTGGAAGAAGATTGCCGGAAAGTGGTATTATTTTAATAAAAACGGAACAATGGCAACCGGATGGAAGAAGATCACCGGTAACTGGTATTATTTGTCCAACGGAGCCATGACCACAGGCTGGCTGAAGACCGGAAGTAAAAAGTATTACTTTGATGAGTCAGGCCGGGCGATGTCCGGATGGCAGACCATTGACGGCAAAAAGTATTATTTCGATGAAGAAAAGAGCGCTGTGACGGGAAATCAGACTATCTACGGAGAAAGCTACAGTTTTGATTCGGATGGTGTTCTGATAGAGGAGCCGCTTAAAGTGGCAAAGGTCGGGGATTTGATCACTTTTGGACACTATGAGCAGGATGCTCTGGATTACAACGGAGATGAGCCGATCGAATGGATAGTATTGGATAAGAACAGTTCCGGTGAGCTTTTGGTGATCAGCAGGTATGCTCTGGCAAATAAGGACTACAGCCAGGAACCTGCCGCCGAGACATGGGAATCATGTACACTTCGTACATGGCTGAATACCGGTTTCATTAATAACGCTTTTGATAATAGCGAAATGTCGAAGATCCGCGAGACAACCGTTGTCAGCGAGAAGAATGCTTTTTACGGCACGGATGGCGGAAAAAATACGAAGGATAAGGTATTCATTCTCAGTGCTTCAGAGGTAAATAAATACTTTATCGGTGTAAACAGCGGTGCAGCGGAATGTAAGACTACAGAGTATTCGATCTCCCGCGAAAATGTCTGGACTTATGAGTGGGCCAAGAGTGAAGGTACATCGAAAAAGAAATATGACGGAAATTGCCTGTGGTGGCTTCGTACGCCCGGCTTTTCCAATGATCTTGCGACATATGTGAATTATGATGGCAAAGTAGTTGATTATGGCAGAAAAGTAACCAGCAAAAAGTGTGGTGTACGTCCTGTCATGTGGATTAAGCCATGATGTGAAACAGCAGCATTATGCGGGAACAAAAAGGCTGAGAATATGTAAGGGAGTCTGTATATGGCGGAAACCACATCATTTAAGGCAAGAATATATGAGGCAGACAGCCCGTTCTATGAGGGAGAGCTTACATCTTTGATAGTTCCTACCATCGACGGACAGTACGGCATCAAGGCGAGACACCGTAATCTGGTGGTCGCTATAGTTCCCGGCGTGATCAAATACCGGATACCCTTTGATGACAGGCTGTATGAGGCTTCGGTATCCGAGGGCATGGTGCGTATCGAGGACGGGGATGTGCTGATGCTGGTGAATACGGCCGAACGTCCTGAGGAGATAGATGCGGAACGATCCAGGATGAGAGCGGAGGAAGCCCGGGAGATAATGCTCCAGAAACGCAGTATGCAGGAGTACTACTCGGCGGAGGCAACGCTTAGGAGGGCTATGGTACGGCTGCGCGTAAGCAAGGATCAGAGTATTAACTGATGGTTGTCCCTCCAATGGATCTATTATCGTTATAAAATAAAAACTATTCGTTATCAGTCATCTATAACGAATAGTTTTTATTTTATAACGAATATTATTGAATTTATAGAGAATAAAATGTATGATTATACTGGATATTTCATTACAATGCCTTATAAGGATTGCGAGGTGAAGTTATGCGTTTTACGCAGGAAAAAAAGGAAACCATATGTTCATACATAATGGAGAAGATAGAAGAAGGAAGAGAAAATGTACCGGTACTGGTGGCGGATGCATTTAATATAAATCTGAATACGGTACATACGTATATCCGGGAACTGATCGATCAGGGTAAGATAATACGTGAGAAGAGGGGAAGCTACAGTCTCTGTAAATCTACACATGACTTTATGTTCTCGAGGAGCAAGGGGGATCTGGATGATGATCTGTATATTTATGAAGAGGCGATTGTCCCCCTGCTTTCGGATCTTGATACGGAAATAAAATTGATCTGGGATTATGCTTTTTCAGAAATGATTAATAATGTCATGGACCATTCAGGGGCTGAGCATACCTGGGTTACAGTAATACAGGATCCGAAAGCAACTACAGTGGTCATCAGGGATGATGGGATAGGGATATTCAGAAATGTCAGAGAGAACCTAAATCTCAGAAACAACAGTGAGGTCATTACGGAGCTGCTGAAGGGAAAGCTTACCACAGATCGGAAAAAGCATTCAGGAGAAGGTATTTTTTTCACTTCAAGAATGATGGACCGTTTTTTTATTTACTCGGATAAAACATTTTATGCTATTGATAAATTTCAGAATGAGTGGTTAACCATGATACCTGATGATGAAAGCTTTTCGGGCACTCTGGTTTGTATGTCATTGGAGAATGACAGCAGAAAAACGGCAAAAGGAGTCTTTGACCATTATACCAATGACAATGGTGAGTTTGATCGTACGGAAATACAGCTTTCAACAATTTTTGACCGGGCGCCGGTTTCAAGATCCCAGGCAAAAAGACTTTGCAGCAGATTAAATGAATTCAGGGAAGTGGTTCTGGATTTTTCCGATATAGAATGGATGGGACAGGGATTTGCTCATCAGATATTCGTAGTATTTCAAAGGGATAATCCGGAAATACGGCTGATTCCCCGGAATATGACAAATGGTGTGTTGTCCATGTGGAAACACGTAACGGGGTAGAGGGTCAGAATCAGTTACGCATGTCAAAATGCACAACTTCGGAAAAATTTATCATCACAGGCTGTCAAAATGCACAACGGCAGGAAACTATTTTTGTAAAATTCGTTTCTTGCGGGTTGTGCATTTTTTTGCTACTATGAAGATGGAAACTGAAATGGAATGCTTTAGTTTCTGTAATGAGAAAACGATTTCATGGGGTTAGATAAAGGAGGGGCACATGGAATTAAGAGACAGGATCATGGAAGGAGCCATAACATGCTTCAGGGAAAAGGGCATACGTTTTACGATGGATGATCTGGCTGAGAAGCTGGGTATGAGCAAGAAGACGATCTATACGGTATTTGCAGGCAAGGATGAGCTTCTGGTGGCGATGGTCGAGCATGTATTTTTCTCCATCAAGGAAAGTGAGAATAAGGTGCTGTGGGATAAGAATCTTACCACTGTTGAGAAGCTTCGGAAGCTTATGGGAGTTTTCCCGGATGCATACCGGGACATTAATTTCCAGGGAGTATTTGAACTCAGGGAGAAGTATCCGGAGATCTATGAGATCGTAGAGGAAAAGCTGGAGACCGGCTGGGAGGCAACGATCGCGCTTCTGGAGCAGGGGATGACGGAAGGAACCATCAGAAAGATAAGCATCCCGATCTTCAAGATGATGTTCGAGGCTTCGCTGGAGCAGTTCTTCCAGCGGGATATACTCCAGAAGAACAGTATCAGTTACCAGCAGGCACTGACCGAGGTGGTGGATATACTGATCGACGGAGTGGTAATAGCGCCCGGAGATGCGGGAATGGTTACGAAGTAAAGAATAATAGCAAGGGTTAAGCACGGAGAAGGAGGACAGAAATGTCAGAGGAGCGTTCAGAGAAGATTTTCGGAAATGAGATCGGAAGATCGAAGGTAAAGAAGGCACAGAAATCCAGAGAGAAATTTGTGAAGAAATTTGGGGATGACAGTGAAGCGGATTACGGCGCTTTTATTGAGGAGAATCCGCATATCGGAGATATTCTCGGCGTAAAGAATATAGTTGTGAGAGAGCGCGCTACCCCTGAACCGGTCACTGACGATTCAGGCGAGGCAGGGAATAAGGCCGCGGATGCCGGGGACGAAAAAGCAGAGGCACGAGCTGACATGGAGCAGCCGTCCTTCGACCTGGAAAAGGGTCTTATCGTAGGAAATATCCGCATGGGCTTCGGACACTACAGAATATCCATGGCTATCGCTTCCGCGGCACATTCCATGGGATATACGTCCTACTGGATGGATCTTAACTCATATCCGGAAACCACTGCCACCAAGGTGATCTCCTCCCAGAATGAGCTTTATTCACTGGGTTCGAGGATCTCGCAGAAGAGCAAGGTCTTTAACAGGCTGGTGTGGGAACCGGTGAATTACGAAGGCTTCCGCCAGCTGTCATACAACGCATCAGATCAGGAAAATGCAAAGCTGATGGCTCCTGTTTTCAGCAGCATCCCCAAGGAGCTTCCCATCGTCGCAACCCATGTATGGCCGGCGCAGGCAGCTCTTCATGCGGGAATGGAGCATGTGGTGAATGCCATACCGGACAACTGGCCAATGGCCTTGCATCTTGCGGAGGGCAGCATCCATACGGTACAGACTCATTATGCTTATCAGGGTTACCGTATCCTGAACGGAATGAAGAAGAAGGATCTTCTGCAGCCCATGCCCGAGGAGTCCCTTGTTTATACCGGACAATATGTGGATCATGAGCTTGTGGCAAATATCGAGGCCGACTGCGACGCAAGGATCAGAAGGAAGGAAGAAGGTCAGCCCATGAGATTCCTTCTCACTATAGGAGGAGCAGGCGCCCAGGGTGAGATATTCAGGCAGATCATTGAATCACTGATGCCGAAGATCCGGGAGAAGAAGGTGGCGCTTTATGTAAATGTCGGCGATTATCAGGCAGTTTGGGATAAGCTGAAATCCGAGATCAGAGGTCTTTCGAAGGTTTCAAGAGAGCATTTTGATGATTGGGCTGCAACCAGGAAATTTGCCGAAGATGCGCTGACAGGCAGGGTTATAGGAGTACATGCCTTTTATCACAGCAACATTTTCGAAGCTGTGTATGCTACGAATCTGCTGATGAGGAGTGCGGATGTGCTGGTAACAAAGCCCAGCGAGCTTTCCTTCTATCCGATCCCGAAGCTGTTCATCCAGCGTGTGGGCGGGCATGAGCAGTGGGGAGCCATCCATTCGGCGGAGATCGGCGACGGAACGCTGGAGCTGAGGAGCATTCCCAGGGTTCTGCAGGCGCTGGAGCTCTTCAACGAAGACAATGTAACGCTGAAGGATATGTGTGAGAATATAAAGAAAAACAAGGTTATGGGGTTATATGACGGTGCCTATAAGGCAGTAGAGCTTGCAATGAGGAAGGAATAACCGTACAGGTTACATGTTCGAAAGGAGAAGGGTATGAATCTTACATTTAAGGAGAAAGCTGCTTACGGCCTGGGTGCCGTAGGTAAGGATATGGTCTACATGCTGTCCGCAAGCTATATCCTCTATTATTTCCAGGATATCCTGGGCGTGTCCGCGGTGGCGATGGGCGTGATCCTGCTGGTGGCGCGTATATTTGATGCATTTAATGATCCCATCATGGGAGTAGTCGTTGCAAAGACGCATACACGCTGGGGAAAATTCCGTCCCTGGCTGATGATCGGAACACTCACAAATGCAGTGATCCTCTTCCTTATGTTCTCGGCTCCTCCGGCGCTGGACGGCGGAGGACTGGTGGCCTACGCGGCAGTGACCTATATACTCTGGGGCATCACCTATACCATGATGGATATTCCCTACTGGTCAATGATCCCTGCATTTACACGCGGCGGCAAGGAACGTGAGGGCCTGACAACTCTGGCACGTTCATGTGCAGGCGTTGGCTCCGCACTTGTTACCATTTTCACCATGATGATCGTTCATATGCTTGGCGGCGACGGAACGGAAGGAGAGAAGGCCGGCTTCCGCTGGTTCGCTCTGATAGTAGCGATACTCTTCATAGTATTCATCACCATTACCTGCATTTCCATCAAGGAGAAGTCCACGGTGGATATGGAATCTCCTTCGGTAGGCCAGATGTTCAAAGCTCTTATCAAGAACGATCAGGCCATGACCATCGTTATCGCCATCGTACTCATCAATACAGCAATTTATATCACCTCCAACCTGGTCATCTATTTCTTCAAGTATGATTTCGGCGGAGAGGAATGGTACAAGAGCTACACCTTCTTCAATATGTTCGGCGGCGCGATCCAGATCGTTTCAATGATGGTGTTCTATCCGCTGCTCAGGAAGTTTACGTCAAATACAAAGATATTCTATATCACGCTGGCAAGCGCTATCATCGGCTATGCGGCTCTGCTTGGCATCGCCTTCATGGGAATGGGAAATGTATTCATCCTTTTCGTCCCCGGATTCTTCATCTTTGCCGCAAACGGCGTGCTTCAGGTGCTGACAACGGTATTCCTTGCGAATACGGTAGATTACGGAGAGATAAAGAACGGACGGAGAGACGAATCCGTGATCTTCTCCATGCAGACCTTCGTTGTAAAGCTTGCTTCCGGCATAGCAGCCTTTGTGGCAGCCATCTGCCTATCCCTTAATTCGCTTTCCGACGAAGCTACTACGGAAGCCGATCAGGCGAGAGATTTCGCTGCAAATGTTGCAGACAGCGCGAAGATGGGACTCAGGATGACCATGACCATCATCCCCATCGTAGGGCTGATCCTGGCGATCATAGTTTTCCGGAAGAAGTTTATCCTGACTGACGAAAAGGTTGAGGAGCTTGCAGAGGAGATAGCTGCAAAGAAGGCTTCATCAAACTGACCTGCTTTATAGAAGGAGGGGGTATATGATCAGAGTATTAAAGGACAGACTTTTTGTACTGGACACATTACATACCACCTATGCTTTCCGGGTGCTCCATACGGGGCATCCGGAGCATCTGTATTACGGAGCCCGGATCACCGTGGAGGATGAGGCCGGGCTGGCCGAGCGCCATGCATTTCCGCCGGGAAATACCTGCCTGTATGATGATGATCCGAAGAAGTATTATACCCTGGAGGACATGCGCCTGGAAATGAGCTGGCCGGGAAAGGGAGACCTTCGTGAGCCGGCTGTTGCGGTGCGGCATGCCGATGGCGGGCGTACCTCTGATTTTGTATTTGAGAGTGCGGAGCTTATACGGGGAACCGTGGAAATACCGGGGATGCCGTCGGCGTATGTCGACATGAAGTATACTTCCTGTGATCGGGAAGAATCGAAGCTGCCGGATGCTGCCAAGTCGGATAACCATGAGAACAAAGAAAATGAGGAAGCGAAAATTCTCCCCCAGACCCTGAAAATAACCATGACCGATCATTCCTACGACATTTCCCTGATCCTCGTATATACGGTTTTTCCGGAATGTGACGTGATCACCCGTTCCGCGGAGCTGGTCAATAACAGTAAGACGGCGGTTACCATCGAGAGGATCATGAGCATGATGATCGACATGGATGCCGACAGCTACATTATGTCAACTTTCAACGGCGCATGGGCGCGTGAAATGTGCCGTCGCGATACGCCTCTCACTGCCGGTAAGCATGTGAGCAGTACGATCTCAGGCGTATCCTCGAACCGGGCGAATCCCTTCTTCATGATCTCAAAGAGAAATACAACGGAGGATTACGGCGCGGTATACGGCTTTAATCTTATTTACAGCGGAAATCATATGGAGGCAGCGGAGGTAAGTCCCTTCGGTAAGCTCAGGGTAATGACAGGCATTAATCCCGAAGGCTTCAGCTGGAGACTGGAGCCGGGAGAGTATTTCCATACCCCGGAAGCGGTAATGACCTTTTCAAAACAGGGCTTCAACGGAATGAGCCGGAACATGCACCGTTTTGTAAGAGAGCATATAGTCCGGGGGGAATGGAAGAATAAACCCAGACCGGTGCTCCTGAACAGCTGGGAAGCATCGTATTTCAGTATAAACGAGAAGAAACTGCTTGATCTGGCAAAGGCCGGAAGGGATGTGGGGATCGAGCTTTTCGTCATGGACGACGGCTGGTTCGGCGACAGGACGGACGATGCATGCGCCCTGGGCGACTGGGATGTGAACAGGAAGAAGCTGAAGCACGGGCTCTCGGGACTGGCGGATAAGATCAGGGCACTCGGGCTCGAATTCGGCATCTGGGTCGAGCCGGAAATGATCAGCGTAAACAGCAGGCTGTACAGTGATCATCCCGACTGGGCCATGGATATCCCCGGGCATCTGCATTCAGAGGGAAGAAATCAGAGATTTCTTGATCTTACAAGAGAAGAAGTACAGGATTTTGTGATTGAATCCATGACGAAGGTGTTCGGTTCGGCGGACATTTCCTATGTGAAATGGGACATGAACCGTGCCATGACGGATGTGTACAGTAAGATCCTTCCGGAGGATAGACAGGGGGAGACGGCGCATCGTTATGTGCTGGGACTGTACAGGATAATGAAGACGCTTACGGAGCGCTTCCCGAAGATTCTTTTCGAGGGCTGCGCCTCCGGCGGAAATCGCTTTGATCTGGGGATCCTCTCCTTCTTTCCCCAGATCTGGGCGAGCGATGACAGCGACGCCATAGCGAGAACCGAGATACAGACAGGCTACAGCTACGGTTACCCCATGAGCACGGTGGCGGCCCATGTATCAGATGTGCCGAATCATCAGACTCTGCGCAGGACTCCGCTTACAACACGGTTTAACGTGGCGGCTTTTGGAGTTCTGGGTTATGAATGCAATATCTGCGATATGAAGAAGGAGGAGAAGGAAGAGCTCAGGCAGCAGATCGGGTTTTATAAAAAATGGAGAGACGTCTTCTTCAGCGGAAGCTTCTACAGGGGACGCAGCATAGGACGGGGACTTGAGGATAATACCTACAGCCTGCTGGGACCCGGAGCGGGGAATGTTACTGAATGGACCGTTGTATCGCCGGACGGACATAAGGCGGTGGGCATGCTGCTGCAGCTGCTCACAAGACCGGACACCCAGACGGAGATCTACCACGCAAAGGGACTCCTTCCGGATGCGGGGTATCATTTCCGGAATCTGGAAAAGAAGTATAGCATCAAGGATCTCGGAAGTCTTATCAATACCCAGACGCCGGTCCATGTGAAGCCTGATTCAATGCTGCATAATATGCTCGCAAAAAAAGTAAAGCTGGACGGAGAGACGGAGGATGTGGTAATGTATGGTGACGCACTTATGGAAGCCGGTGTGCATCTGGCCCAGGCCTTCTCTGCCACAGGCTTATCCGGTGAAGTCAGGCACATGCCCGACTTTGCCTCAAGATTGTACATTATGGAATCCTGACCGGCGGTCACATGAAGGAGAGGAAATTGGAGATCTATATTTTACGGCACGGAACAACCGAGTGGAACAGGGTGTACAGGATCCAGGGCAGGACGGATACGGCCCTGGATCCTTTAGGTGAGGAAATGGCGCGGTATACGGGAGAATATTTCCGAAGAGAGGGAATAAGCTTCGACCGTGTTTTTTCCAGTCCTCTTGAAAGAGCCAGAAAGACGGCAGGCTTCGTTGCGGGAGAGGAAATGATCCTGGATCAGCGTCTTTGCGAGCTTTCCTTCGGTCGTCTGGAGGGGAAGACGATAAATGATATGAACGCGGAAGGGATACCTTTTTATCTTTTTGCGGAGGATCCTGCGGAGTATGACAGGTTTGCGGCCGGGGAGCCTTCCATGGAGACGTTAACCGGACTCTGCGCGAGGACAGCGGAGTTTATGGTGGAAATGGTGGAAAAGAACACTGAACTGAAGGACACCGACCGTATCCTCATTTCCGCACACGGAGCCTGCAATAAGGGACTGCTCATGCATATACGCGGTGAGAAGGATCTGGCCCGGTTCTGGGGAAACGGACTTCAGCCGAACTGCAGTGTGGATGTGGTAAATTATGACAGAGCAAAAGGTGAGTACCGTATACTTGAGGAAAACAGGTTCTTTTATCCTGCGGAGCTTAAGGGGAATACGGGTAATCTGATAAAGTGATCAATGTAGCGTGAGTGCCTGAGTAAGCGTAAATATTTCGCGTATCAGGCATTTTTAGCTTGTAAAATCCGCCGGAAACTTGTATTCTATAAGGTAGTGGTAAGTGCCGCAGGGCCAGCCCGCGCGGTGCAAAAAAAACCTATAAGGAGGACCATATGATTTACTCGACAGAAGTGAAGAACATGTGCCCCGTTACCCAGGGGGTACATCATGGTGCCGCACCCATTCCCGAAGAGGCAAAATGGGTACAGGCAAAGAAGGTAGAGGACATCTCCGGCTATACACACGGTATCGGCTGGTGTGCACCTCAGCAGGGCTGCTGCAAGCTGTCCCTGAACGTTAAGGATGGTATCATTCAGGAAGCTCTGGTAGAGACTATCGGATGCTCCGGTATGACCCATTCCGCAGCTATGGCAGCAGAGATCCTTCCGGGACTTACTGTATTGGAAGCTCTGAACACAGACCTTGTATGTGATGCCATCAACACCGCTATGCGTGAGCTGTTCCTGCAGATCGTATACGGCCGTACCCAGAGCGCGTTCTCAGAGGACGGACTTCAGATCGGTGCAGGTCTTGAGGACCTCGGTAAGGGCGCACGTTCCATGGTTGGTACAACCTACGGAACACTTGACAAGGGACCCCGTTATCTGGAGCTTACCGATGGTTATATCACCCATGTTGCTCTGGATGAAAATGATGAGATCATCGGCTACAAGTACATCAACTTCGGCAAGATGATGGACTTCATCAAGGCAGGCGATGACCCGAAGACAGCTGTTGACAAGGCTTCCGGACAGTACGGACGTGTTGCTGATGCAGTTCGTCTGATCGATCCCAGAAAAGAATAAGAAAGCGAGGATTATAAAATGGCATTATTTGAATCTTATGAGAGAAGAGAGCCCCAGATCCTTGCATGTCTTAAGGAGTATGGGATTTCCTCCGTTGAGGAGTGTAAAGAGATCTGCGATGCTGCAGGCATCGACGTATATCATCTGATCGAGGGCATACAGCCCATCTGCTTCGAGAACGCAAAGTGGGCTTACACTGTTGGTGCAGCCATTGCGATCAAGAAGGGCTGCAGAAGAGCAGCAGACGCAGCAGCAGCTATCGGTATCGGACTTCAGGCATTCTGCATCCCCGGTTCCGTAGCTGACCGTCGTAAGGTAGGTCTTGGCCATGGTAACCTGGGCAAGATGCTTCTGGAAGAGGACACCGAGTGCTTCGCATTCCTCGCAGGTCATGAATCCTTTGCTGCAGCTGAGGGCGCTATCGGTATCGCTGAGAAGGCAAACAAGGTTCGTCAGAAACCGCTTCGTGTTATCCTGAACGGCCTTGGAAAGGATGCTGCTCAGATCATTTCCAGGATCAACGGATTCACTTATGTTGAGACAAAGTATAATTACTTCACCGGCGAGGTTGAGGAAGTATTCCGCAAGTGCTATTCCAAGGATCCGGAGTCACCCCGTGCAAAGGTTAACTGCTACGGCGCTAACGATGTACAGGAAGGCGTTGCCATCATGTGGAAGGAAAATGTTGACGTTTCCATCACAGGTAACTCCACCAACCCGACACGTTTCCAGCATCCGGTTGCAGGTACCTACAAGAAGGAGCGCGTAGAGGCAGGAAAGAAGTACTTCTCGGTTGCATCCGGCGGCGGTACGGGACGTACACTTCACCCGGACAACATGGCTGCTGGCCCGGCTTCCTACGGTATGACAGATACCATGGGACGTATGCACAGCGATGCACAGTTCGCAGGTTCATCCTCCGTTCCGGCTCACGTTGAAATGATGGGTCTTATCGGCGCAGGTAATAACCCGATGGTTGGTATGACGGTTTCCACTGCCGTATCGATCGAAGAAGCTGCTAAGGCAGGCAAGTTCTAAGTAAATATAACGCAGAAGACTGTGTATACAAAAAAAGAGACGGCCCCGGATCTTCCGGGACTGTCTCTTTTATTATTGAACACTGAATCACTGAACGCTGAACAGCAGCTTGCCGTAGCTGGGATATGGCCAGTACTTGGCTGAGGTCAGCATCTCCGCAGCATCCACGTAGCTCCGCAGAGTGGACATACGCGGCAGGATCTCATCGCGCACTGCCGCCGAGGTTTCAAATATATCCCTGCAGTTCTTCAGTGCGGCAAGGGCGTCCTCCAGTGCTTCCACGGAGGTGAGGATGTTATCTGTCAGGTCGGTGAGCTTCTCTATGGTCGAGATCTCGTACCTGCATTTCAGCTTCTCACTGACGGACTTCATGGAATCCACCGCCCGGGCCAGAGTGTAGAGATATTCCTCTATGGCCGGCAGGTAATCCTTGCGGACCATATCCACCATGGTGAGACCTTCGATATTTACGGTCTTGCAATAATTCTCCAGCATTATCTCGCAGCGGGAATGGATCTCCGCCTCACTGAATACCTTCTGGCGGATGAGCATTTCCACATTCTTTTTGTCAAGCAGATGGGGCATGGCGTCGGCGGTAGTCTTAAGATTCGAGAGCCCGCGCACCTCTGTCGCTTCCTTCACCCACTCCTCTCCGTATCCGTCGCCGTCAAAAAGTATCCGCTGATGCTCTGTGATCACGCGCTTGATCAGATCGTGCAAAGCGCTTTGGAATTTATCCGTACCCTTTACCGGCTCCAGCTCATCGGCATACTGGCGGAGGCTTTCCGCAACTGCCGCATTCAGCATGATATTTGCGCAGGCAATACTGTTGGATGAGCCCAGGGAGCGGAACTCGAATTTATTTCCGGTGAAGGCAAAGGGCGAGGTCCTGTTGCGGTCCGTGGTATCACGGAAGAAACGGGGCAGCGCATGTACGCCCAGCTTCATCTGAACCTTCTCTACACCCTCGTAAGGTACGTCATTCTTGATCGCATTCAGTATTCCGGTCAGCTCATCACCCAGGAATACGGAAATGATGGCCGGAGGCGCTTCATTTGCACCCAGACGATGATCGTTACCGGCTGTAGCAACGGAAAGTCTCAGCAGATCCTGATAATCATCAACAGCCTGGATCACCGCACAGAGGAAAAGCAGAAACTGGGCGTTCTCATAGGGAGTCTCGCCGGGGGAGAACAGATTCACGCCCGTATCTGTGGACACCGACCAGTTGTTGTGCTTGCCTGAGCCGTTGACGCCGGCAAAGGGCTTTTCGTGCAGCAGGCACACCATGCCGTGCTTCTTGGCCACCTTCTGGATGATCTCCATGGTAAGCTGGTTGTGATCGGCAGCGATATTCGTTGTAGTATAGATAGGCGCCAGCTCATGCTGTGCCGGAGCCACTTCGTTATGCTCGGTCTTTGCAAGGATTCCCAGCTTCCAGAGCTCGGTGTCCAGATCCTCCATGAAATTGGATACTCTGGGCTTGATCACACCGTAGTAATGGTCATCCATCTCCTGCCCCTTCGGAGGTCTGCAGCCGAAGAGCGTCCTGCCGGTATATACCAGATCCGTGCGCTGGTTGAAAAGCTTCTGGTCAATAAGGAAATACTCCTGTTCGGGACCGACGCTGGTATTTACATGCTTCACATCCTCATTTCCGAAAAGGCGAAGAACTCTGAGGGCCTGACGGTTGATGGCCTGCATGGACCGGAGCAGCGGAGTCTTCTTATCCAGCGCATCTCCCGAATATGAGCAGAATGCGGTGGGTATGCAGAGCGTATGATCCTTGATAAATGCATAGGATGTGGGATCCCAGGCTGTATAGCCCCGCGCTTCGAAGGTTGCCCGGAGTCCGCCGGAAGGGAAGGAGGAGGCATCCGACTCGCCCTTGATAAGCTCCTTGCCCGAGAATTCCATAAGGACGCCGCCGTCCCCGGTGGGCTCGATAAAGCTGTCGTGCTTTTCCGCCGTTACGCCTGTAAGGGGCTGGAACCAGTGAGTGAAATGTGTTGCGCCCTTTTCGATGGCCCATTTCTTCATCTCCTCGGCCACCACTTCGGCAACCTTCTCATCCAGTCTTACATTCTCATCGATGGTCTTACGGAGTGATCTGTACACATCCTCCGAAAGACGCTCGCGCATCTCCCGGTCTCCGAAGACCATGGAACCAAAAATCTCGGGAACATTGAGTTTCTCCATTATTTTTCTCCTCTTATCTATGATCCTGCGACGGGAAAGCCCGTCCTCTTATGGCTGTCCCGGCAGAAAAACTTTACTTTATTAGTTTGGATATTGATCAAAACGACGTTACCTATAATAACGCAATTAAGAATATTTTGCAATCAGCAGAATCACAACTCTTTCCCGGCACCGGCTTACCTTTTATTCGCCGACTTTTTTTGTATTCGGCAGGGACACAGAAAATGAAGCGGGAAGATATGTTAAGCAGTTCGGTGGCAGCATCTCCGGCTTCGTGACACTTACTGCGGAAGACTGCACCAGGATATACCGGATGATGGTGTGACATCCCGCCTGTCCGTGGCAGGTTCAGTCGGAAGCCTTCAGGGGTACCATGATGTCCGAGTAGAACCTGTATCCGTCATGATGGAATTCGGCTATTCCTCCGTGGGCTTCGGCTATGGAGACGATGGAACGAAGGCCGATACCTCCGCCCTTCTTTTTGGTAGTCTGATATTTGAAATTTCTGAGCTTTACATTACCGTCAAAGGAATTTTCGGCGGTGATGTAGAGCTCTTTTTCATTCACGACACGGGTGTTGAGATTAATATACCGGGGATCTTCGGAACGGCCGGCAGCGCGGATGGCATTCTCGAGTATATTTCCGATGATGCTGCACAGCTCTGTGTCGCTCAGTACCATTTTACCGGCGGGCGGAAGGTCGATACGGAACCGGATTTCGGTACTCTTTGACGCGGCTTCGGCCGCATAATAATTCAGGGCGGCATTGAGTGCGTAATTATCACAGTAATTAATGATCTCTTTCTCGGGGAAGGAGCTTACGTATTGGTTAAGGAAATCGTTGAGTCCTTCCAGGTCCTTTTCATCCACCATTACGCGGATACTGCGGAGAGCATGCTTGAAATCATGGCGCATACGTGAATTCTCGTCAATGTAGCGCTGCTGCTTCTCATATGCGCTTTCCTGCATTTCGAGAATGTTGGTGCGGAGCTGCAGTTCTGCGGTGCGCAGAAGGCTCTTGACGATGTGGTAGAAAATTGTTCCCAGCAGGATCTCAAGTGTCAGGACGGCGCCGTTGATGACCCAGAAAACCATGAAAACCCTGTTGACGAACAGGGTCGAATAGTTTACAGGAACGACAAAGATCTCCATGAGAAGGAAGACCGCGGATACGATGATTGTTACCCACCAGATGAACCACAGATTCATATGATCGATCAGATAACTGATGTATTTCTTCATGGGGTGGAAAAGGAGCACACAGGCGAGGGTGCTGAGACAAAGACTGGTAAGTCCGAAGGTAACGCTGTAGGTGTACGCGCCGGAGGATGGGTCGCGGAGCGCGGCAGCGGCATGACTAAGGTTTGAAACCACTGCCATTATGACACATACAAAGGCAAATACTGCTGCCGCCTGTCCGCGGGTGGAGGTAAGGCAGCTGCAGTATGCGAAAAAGAAAAGTACGATCTCCGCCGCAAGAACGAAATAGGGCGAGGGATGGAAAACATAGTCTATATATGCTCCGGCAGTGAGGAGTGAGGAAACCACAATTCCCATACGGAACAGGATCCTTTTACGGTCAAAGATAAGCTGGTTCGTCATGGGTGCAAGACAGAGGAACCCCGCGGGGATCACGAAAAGTCTGCAGAGAAGAATGGTGAAGTATTCCTGTATGCCCATGGTATTTAGCCTTTCAGTGTGTTTTGCCTGAGTTTTGTAAAAATGTAATTTCTGTAGGACTGCTCCAGTTCCTTATGCTTCTTTACATTATAAGGAAGATAGATGCTGTTCTCTATCATGCAGACTCCGTCGCTGAAATCGGAGATATAGTCCATATTTACAAGCATACCGCGGTTAATGAGAAGAAAACGTCCGTCGGATGCGAGCATTTCCTCAGCTTCGCCGAAATTCATACGTGTTCTGAATTCCGCCAGATCCTTATCGATGATCTGAAGATAATGGCTGTTGGAACGAACGACCATGATGTCGCTGTACCGAAGACTGTAATCCACTTTTTTTTCGGTGAAGGTGAAGCACTGTTCATCACTGGTCACCTGATCGGTGATATCATCCATCATGCGGAAGACCCGGTCCTTCTCTGCCGGCTTTACGAGGTAATCGAAGGCATGCAGAGAAAACGCGGCAGGCATATGGTCGCGGCTGGTGGTAAGAAAGACGATGAGGGCATTACGATCCGCCTCCTTGATCTTTGCTGCCACCTCCGTGCCAAGAACGTCGCGGATAAAGATATCCAGAAAGATAAGCGTATATTTATATGGTACATAGGACGTCAGGAATTCCCCGGGATCCGTAAAACGATCGATCTTTATATCGGTTAGATTCAGAGAAGCATAATTGCTGAGTATACCGCTTATCTGGTCGATATCCTGTTCGTCGTCGTCAACAATGGCAATGTTCATGAGTATACCTCCATCAACAATAGAATAGAGTATACTATATCGATAAGTGCATTTGCAAGAGTTTTGTCGCCACTCGTGACAAAAATGCGTCACTCGTGCCATTCGCGCTTTTCATGCCTAAAATGCGAATCTTGTGGAAATAGGATTGATTTTTACCGGACTTTTGATAAAATCACAACTCAAGACAAGGAAAGAATCCATTGTCGGATAACCTTTTTGATTAAAGGGTAAGAGGGTATCATTTAAGAAAGGAGGTTAATTTAAGTGGCTTTCGGATTTAAGCTCAAGACCTTTGAGACCAGTAAGCCCTACAGCATGGAAGAATTATATGAAGCTATCAAGGACACGGAGTTTTCGGCAGGAAAGCCGGAGCTGGCAAAGCATGGTTTCGCAGTATTGATCGTATTTCCGCCCCTTGACAGGAACAATCAGATCCGTATAGGACAGGGTTCCATGGGGAAAGGACCTTTCTCAAAGTTCCAGGTGACAAAGGGAGAGATCGTCGGTATGGGAAATATGGCAAAAGGCATAGCTCTCCACAAGCTCACAGACGGATGGTCAAGCGCATCCGGTGTTTTTGGAAAGACTGCGAAGGACGGAGAGGCACTTGTAGTTAAGACATATGAGGAGCTTAGGGCACTCAGTCTGTAACGTTTTTACTTATGGTATCGAAGGACAAGGGTCCTGAAATATAATTTACAAATTATTTTTTGGTAAAGGAGAAAAAGAAATGAAGAAGTTAGCAAAGAGACTCGCAGTAGTATTAATGATCTGCGCAATGGCATTCGCCATGACAGCATGTGGTGAGATCGACATGAACAAGGTTAAGGGTGATTGGACAATTTCCACAATTAACGGACAGTCACCGGCAGATTTTGCAGCAGCTAATGGCTTTCAGGAGTGGCAGGTAATGAAGAATTATACCGTAACCGATAAGACCTTCACCATAAAGGCTGCAGACGGTAACGTAGACTGCCCCATCGAGGTTATGAGTAACGGCTTTAACTTCACTCTTGCCGGAGCAACAGGCGGATGTGCTTATGACGAGAAGGCAGATACTCTGTCTTATAGCATCAAGATTGGAGATACAGAGACCAAGTACGTTCTGAAGAAGGGTACATCAAGCATTGAGGCTCCCGCACCGGAAGCACCTGCTGAAGAAGGCGGCGAGGAGCAGCCTGCAGAAGGCGGTGAAGAAGTAGGTGCTGAAGGCGGCGAAGAAGGCGCAGAAGAGTAATTAACGATAATGGGAGGTTTGGCTGATGGCTGACGAGAAGATCACTGAAGAAAAAAAGGCAGATGAGTCAACTGTAACTGAGACTGCTGTCAGTACGGCGGCTGCGGAAGCAAAGACCGAAGCAGCCGGCGGCGGGAAGAAAAAATTCCTGAGCGAAAACGCCATTGAGATCATCGTGGCAGTATTCCTTGGTCTCACGGCCATACTTACGGCGTGGGCATCATGGATAGGTTCTCTTCACGGAGGTAATCAGTCAACCAATTATACAAAGAGCAACAACCTGGCTTCGGAAGGTAATTCCGAGTACAATGCAGCACTTCAGCTTTATCTGTCGGACCTTATGGCATACAATACTGCTGTTGAGTATATTTATGATAAGGAAGTAGCCCTGGCAAATGACAGGCAGACAGAGGCGGACCTGATACAGGAAAAGCTGGATGAGTTTATCGTAACGAATTTCAGTCCCCAGCTTGCTGAAGCATGGGACTGGGCTTTGGATGATCCGGATGCAAATTCACCCTTTGAAAAGCCCGGATTTAACGAGTCATATTATGTCACGGCAAATGAGCTGTTGGAGGAATCGAGAGCCCTTCTTAAGGAAGGACAGCAGGATAATGCTAACGGAGATGCATATAACCTTGTAAATGTCATCTATTCGCTTGTACTTTTCATGCTCGGTATCGTGGGTATCTTCAAGAGATTACCCAACCGTGCGGTGGTATTGCTCATAGCGATCATAGCGCTTATCCTTGCAACGATCTATATGATTACTATACCGATGCCTACAGGTTTCAGCTTTAGTAATTTCTTCTAAACACAAACACCCGGATCGGTTAACGACCCGGGTGCTTTTTATTAAGAAAGGATGTAGAACTATGCGAAAGAAAGCTCTGGCAATCCTTACGGCAGCAACACTGATGCTTGCCGGCGGATGCGGCTCCGATAAGGATAGCACAACGTCCGGAACTGCTCCGGAAGCGACTACTGCCGCTACAGAGGCGGTAACAGAGGAAGATACTGACACAGAAGAGATCGTGGATACCGAAGAGGATACCGCGGAACAGACTACAGAGGGGACAAAGAACGTTAAGAGTCTCCGTATGTCCATGAACCGCTCCGGCGGGAAGATGAACATCTCCCGTGCAGAAGACAAGAGTACTCCAATGGGCGAGGACGGAACATGGACTATCTTTGTATATCTCTGCGGAACCGATCTTGAGAGCAGCGGACAGGGATCCGCAACCAGCGATCTTAACCAGATGATGAGCGCACAGGGAAGCGATAATGTAAGATTCGTTATGCAGACCGGCGGAACAAATCAATGGATAAATGATTATTTCAGCTCGGAAGAGTCGGAGCGCTGGGTCGTTCAGAACGGTAACATGGAAAAGGTTGACAGCGTTGAGCTTGCCAATATGGGTAACGCCGAGTCATTGACCGATTTCCTTAACTGGGGAATATCCAATTATCCCGCTTCCAAAATGGGCCTTGTATTCTGGGATCATGGCGGGGGAAGTATCTCGGGTGCATGCGTTGATGAGCTGAATGAGGGCGATACCCTTACACTTCCTGAGATCAACAGCGCATTGGCGCAGGTATATGAAAATATGACAGATAAATTCGAGTTCATCGGATTTGACTGCTGTCTTATGGGTACTGCCGAGACCGCAAATATCCTGGCTACTTATGCAAGGTATTTCTACGGATCGCAGGAGACAGAGCCGGGTTCGGGCTGGGATTATACCACCTACGGTACTTATATCGCAGAGAATCCCGATGCAAACGGCGGGGATCTCGGTAAGGTCATAGCAGATTCGTTCTATGACGAGTGTGCTTCCGGCGGACAGGAGAACGGCGCTACACTTACTATCCTTGATCTGGAGAAGATGGATAATTTCACCATCGCCTTTAATGATTATGCACAGAATCTTTATAATGCGGCACAGGGTGACCTCTCAAATATCGTAAGAGCCATCAACAGCGCAGATAACTTCGGCGGAAATAACGAGTCCGAGGGTTATACCAACATGGTGGATATCGGCGGTATTGTTAACGGCTGCAGCAGCTATGCGGACGGTTCAGAGGTTCTGAGCGCACTGAACGACTGTGTGGTATACAATAAGAACGGCAGCGATCATGCGAATGCCAGCGGTCTTTCCATTTATTATCCGCTTAAGAGCGAGGGATCAAAGGAACTTAAGACCTTTGCGGGTATCTGCATCAGCCCCTACTATCTCTCACTTGTCGACATGGTTTCCAAGGGTTATTCCGAGGACGGCTACAATAACGACAGCCTTTTCTCCGAGGACGGCGAATGGTCTGTAGATGACTGCGAGGGTGCGGTATCTGATGAATATTTCGATTATGCGGATGAGGAGAAGAACGGGGAAAGCACACTGATCACATTTGCATCTGAGCCATCGGTTGACGAGAACGGCAGCTTCGGCTTCAGTCTGGATGAAAACGGTCTTAACTATGCGGCTTCCGTATATGCTACCATTTATATGAAGCTGGATGAGGAGCAGTACGTAGCACTTGGTGAAACGAACGATCTTAATATTGACTGGGAAAGCGGAACATTTGCTGATAATTTTGACGGTTACTGGATGTCTCTTTCCGACGGAACATTACTTACGACCCATATCGTTGATGTAACGGATGAGTATACCGTTTATACCAGCCCCGTAATGCTGAACGGAAACAGGACCAATCTTCGTATCCGTCAGTACAGCGACTCCTCCACAATAGTTGAGGGAGCATGGGACGGCATCGGATCTAACGGTATGGCAGCACGTGAGATAAAGAAGCTTTCGGCGGGAGACAGGATAACGCCGATCTACTTCATGGCTGACGGAACCGAGCATACCGAAGATGAATATGAGTGGAAGGACGGCGATACCCTTGCCTATGCACTGATGACGGCGGGCGACTATCTGTACACCTTTAACATCAAGGATGCATACGGTGATATGTATACTTCCGGAACAGTTACCTTCAATATCGATGAAGAAGGAAATGTATCCTTTGTAGAGCAATAATAAATGATACCGGCGCCGGCTGCGTAAAGCAGCCGGTGCCGGTAACTTTTTGATTACAAGAATAACCCGGGTATGATATAATAACACGATAACACTTTTTGTGCAGACGCATGGCTCCGTTTGTGACGGCAGGGAGGGTATCCGTTTTATGAAATACAGTATCATAGGAAAAAAGCTTGATGAGGAACGTGCGTTGTATCATCTTGAGGATGCGGAAGTTGAGGACTGCGTCTTTGCCGGACCTGCTGACGGCGAATCCGCACTGAAGGAGGCGGTGTTCATAAGGGTTCTGAACTGCCGCTTTGAGCTGAGGTACCCGCTGTGGCATGTGAAGGAATTCTATCTGGAAAATACGGTAATGACCGAAACCTCACGTGCGGCGCTGTGGTATGCGGATGACGGGCGTATTTTTGACTGTACCCTGAAGGGGGTAAAGGCGGTGCGCGAGTGCTCGGATGTACATTTACGGCGATGCACCGTAGAATCCACGGAATTCGGGTGGAAGAGCAGGAATATCCTGCTGGAGGATTCAGACATCACGTCGGAATACCTGTTCCTGGACAGCAGGGATGTCCAGCTGAAAAATGTCAGGATGCACGGAAAGTATTCGTTCCAGTATATGGAGAATCTGGAGATCACCGACAGCGTGCTGGATACCAAGGACGCCTTCTGGCACAGCAGGAATGTAACTGTCCGGAATTCGGTGGTGAAGGGTGAATATCTCGGGTGGTTTTCGGAGGGGCTGACCCTGGAAAACTGCGAGATAAGCGGAACCCAGCCGCTCTGCTACTGTAAGGGCCTGAAGCTCATTAACTGCAGCATGCGGGGCTGTGATCTGTCATTTGAGTACTCCGATGTGGAGGCGGATATCCGCGGAGGCATAGATTCCGTGAAGAATCCGGCGTCGGGTATAATAGTGGCGGACCACGTGGGGGAAGTGATACGCGGCGATGCGGTGATGGAATGCACCGGAGAAGTAAGGATAAGGAGTAATAAAGGACCGGAGGAGGAGCGTCATTATGGATCAGAATAAAAAAGACAGGCAGATGCTCATAGGGAAAAAGCTGTACAATGCCATAAAAAGATTTGATCATGACAAAGAAGCCCGGGAGGAATATTACAGGATAATGGATACGGCGTTCGTGAGAAACGGACAGAAAACCACAATACGCGAGCAGATCCTGCGCGTGTATTCCATGCTCTTCTGTGATGATCTCGGAGTTGAGGCGGGAGATGTGGCCGGGCCGGACGAGGTTGTGGCCACCGCGGACCGTCTTTACATCGGGACGGCGGGCTTTGATCCTGATCACTGGTACAGAATGAAGCACCGGTTCCCTGTGATAGATGAGGATAATTATGACCGCTTTGCGGCGCTGGTCATTTCCGATCTTAAGGCAGGACCACTGCATGATTCGGTCAAAAATGACGGCAATATGCTTTTGGTGGGAGCGCTTAACCCGCTGAGTCTGACTGAAGAAGAACGACGTAATCAGAAACTGCGTGCAACTGACCTTGGATGACGGGGGGATGGTAGAATGACGATACTTACTGTGATAAAGAATAAATCCCTGCTGGATGAGCTTAAGGGGATACTGACCGCGATACAGCCGGATGCAGAGATCCTTTCTTTTACAGACAGTCCCAAAGCACTGGCGGCAGCAAGAGAAAAGATAATAGATGTTGCATTTCTGGACGTAAAGCTCCCGGAGATCGACGGTCTTCTGCTGGGACGGTATCTGAAGGATCTGTATAACGATATCAATCTCATCATGCTCACAAAGGAGCGCAGCACCGCATTTGATGCCATGGCTTTAAGGGCCAGCGGCTGCCTGCTCTTTCCGATGAACAGGGATGATATACTGCAGGAAATGAATGAACTGAGAAATCCTTTGGGATCTGCAAAGCAGAGGAGGGTCTATGCCCAGACCTTCGGGAATTTTGAGCTTTTCATTGACGGGGTCCCGGTAGCTTTCAAGTACACAAAAACAAAGGAGATCATTGCTGTTCTGATAAATAATAAGGGGGTCCAGACCACCAACGGCGAGATCATCGCCTGCCTGTGGGAGGATGACGGGGATCCGAAGGTGAAGTCTTCCTATCTCAGCAATCTTCGCCAGGATCTGCAGAATACCCTCACAGAGCTGAAGGCAAATGATATCATCATCAAGCAGCGCGGCAGCATGGCCATAGCTGCGGACAGGATAGAATGCGACCTTTTCGAATGGCTCAATAAGAAAAGCACCTCGAAATATCAGTATCTCGGGGATTATATGAATCAGTTCAGCTGGGCAGAATACGTACACGCGGAGCTGGATGAGATAAGCTACGCTATGGAGGAATAGATGATGAGAGATTATGCAACCCAGATGGAGGCTGCCCGGAAAGGTATCATTACCCCGGAGATGAAGAAGGTGGCGGAGAAGGAATACCGCACCGAAGAGGAGATAAGAGAACTTGTGGCAAAGGGGCAGGCAGCGATACCGGCGAACAGGCTCCATACAGCCATTGATGCCAGCGGCGTGGGTTCCATGCTTCGGACCAAGATAAATGTAAATCTTGGCGTGTCCAGGGACTGCAGGGATTATGATGTTGAAATGCAGAAGGTGATGGCAGCGGTAAATATGGGAGCGGAGGCGATAATGGATCTTTCGTCCCACGGAGATACACAGCCCTTCCGCAGAAAGCTTACGTCGGAATGTCCGGCGATGATCGGTACGGTGCCGGTATATGACAGTGTTATTCACTATCAGCGGGATCTGGCAACACTCACGGCGAAGGATTTTCTGGACGTGATCAGGCTGCATGCAGAGGACGGAGTGGATTTTGTTACTCTTCACTGCGGGATAACGCGAAGGACCATTGACCAGATAAAGAAGCATAAACGCAAAATGAATATAGTGTCCAGGGGAGGCTCCCTTGTTTTTGCATGGATGTGCATGACCGGCGAGGAGAATCCTTTTTATGAACATTACGATGAGATCCTTGAGATCTGCAGGGAATATGATGTTACCATTTCTCTGGGAGATGCGTGCCGTCCCGGATGTATCGCCGACGGCAGTGATGTCTGCCAGATAGAGGAGCTGGTGCGCCTGGGTGAGCTTACAAAGCGTGCCTGGGAAAGGGATGTACAGGTTATGGTCGAGGGACCGGGACACATGCCCATGGATCAGATCGAGGCGAACATGAAGATACAGCAGACCATCTGCATGGGCGCACCGTTCTATGTGCTGGGGCCTGTGGTTACCGATATAGCGCCGGGTTACGATCATATTACCTCAGCCATCGGAGGTGCCATTGCAGCCTCGGCGGGAGCGGCGTTCCTGTGCTATGTGACACCGGCGGAACACCTTGCACTGCCGAACCTTGAGGATGTTAAGCAGGGCATAATGGCGGCCAGGATCGCGGCCCACGCAGCCGATATCGCAAAGAAGATCCCCCATGCGACAGATAAGGACTTTGCCATGGCGGATGCCCGGCGCAACCTTGACTGGGAAGCCCAGTGGGAATGTGCCATGGATCCCGAAACCGCAAAGGCCATACGGGACAGCCGGGCCTCCGAGGAGGACGACCGCTGCTCCATGTGCGGCAAGTTCTGTGCGGTGAGGAGCATGAATAAAGCCCTGAACGGAGAGTATATAGATATACTTTAGGAGAGTCCCCGAAGATTTCTTTTGACAAATAAGATAAATGTGGTAAAATCCTGATGATATTAAACAAAGGGGATGATCTAAAATGAGAAAAAGTATCATTACAAAAACCAGGAAGTTCTGCGTGGCGTTGGGTCTGTCTCTTGCGCTGGCGTTAACGGCATGCGGAAACAAGACGGATGGAACGACCGAACAGAGCAGCAGTGCGGCTGCATCCGAAGAAGTGACAGAGGCTTCCGAAACGGGCACTGACGACAAGAAGGATACAACGGATAAGAAGAATGACTCAACCGAGGCGGCTACCGAAAAGAATTCGGGGAAAAACCCGGGCAGCAGCGACAATCAGGGTAATAATCCCGGAAAGAGTACGGAGAGCGGCAATACTGAAAAAGCATCCGAAAATCCCGGAAATGCAGATGCTTCAGGCGAAAAGGAAGTAACCGAGGCACCGGTTGTTCCGGATATTCCGGATGATGAGCCTTATACGGGCGTAGGCCCCGATCCCAGATTGGCGGATGTGGACTTTGGCGGACCGGAGAGTGTGGAAGCCGTGGAAACACCGGATGGTGAGCCGACAACGGCAGATCCCATGGAGAGTATTCCTGACGGAATGGATGAATATTAATTGCTATTCCTGTGAGTAACGAATAATAGAATGTCCTGTCGTTTATAAACAGGGGGACGGTTCCCGAACATGCTGGGAACAGTCCCTCTGTTTTATTTGCACTATATGACCGGAAAATGTGCGTGCGGGAATGGAGCTTCCCATTTGACAACCTGGCGGATTTCTTCTGCGGATCAACCGGAAAGAGGCGGTGAAGAAGGGATAATGACCTTCACCACCGTGCCGCCGCCATCGCGGGGACTGATGTCCATACTGCCTCCGCACATCATTTCCAGACGCTGGCGTATATTGGTAAGTGTGGTATGCGGCCTGCTTTCGTCGGAGGGATCAAAACCGGGACCGTTATCCTCCACGAGGAGCTCGATACCCTGATCCGTGTACCGTGTCCGGACGGAAATGTGAAGCGGCCCGGAAGACCTGTTCACACAGTGTTTAACTGCGTTTTCAACCAGAGACTGAAGCGTCAGCGGCGGTAGGCGGAAGGCGGTAAAATCCGTATCAAGCTCTATCTGAAGCTTATCCGTGTACAGTGCCTTTTCCACTGCCAGATAGGCCTGTGTATGCCGCAGCTCTTCACTGAAGGAAACCGGGTTTGCTGCGGAGACCGCAGAGAAATTACCCTGCAGGTATTCGGTGAAATCGTTGACCACTGTCGCAGCTTTATCTGGATCCTCGCGGCAGAGCAGATAGATTGAAGCCAGGGTGTTGTAGATGAAATGCGGCCGGATCTGATTCATCATGGATTTAACCCGGGCATCCCGGAGTTCCTCTTCTTTTTTACGCATCATCCGTTCCCTGAGAACTGCCTGACGGATAAAGCCGAATCCCCGTACTATGAGGTTCAGGATCATCCAGATCAGGAAAAAGTAGGCATTGTGTATGGAACCGGTCCAAAGTGTGACCAGCAGATCCGCTGACATGGTCAGGAAGAAGGGAAGCATCCACAGCCACTCAGATTTTCCCGACTTTTTTCTCAGCAGAGCGATCAGATGCAGGATAGCTGAACCGACGCCAAACCAGATAACGGCATTATGCAGTTCAAGAACATTGAAGATCTGCAGGATAAAAAGAATAAAAGCAGCCCCGCCGGAAATGCATGTGCAGATCATATCGTATTTTCCGGTGGTTTCTTTTCCCATGAAACACATCATTCGGAGAGACATGACCAGCATCAGCAGATAGCAGCCGGTCCCGAAGTACCATATTTCCTTGTGGATTCCCAGATTTTCCAGAAGAAGAGGAAAAAGCGGAATTCCGCTGAGTTTCCAGAGACCGGCCAGAACTGTGACCATTCCGATGTAAAAAACCAGCTTTTTTTCGCGGGATTCCGCCGGGATAAAAAGGATAATGACTGCCAGTATCAGACCGGCGATCACAGAGAATGCGCCCAACGCCAGCAAAGGACCCTCCAGCGGAAGCTCCATGCTGGTGAGCAGGGTGTCCCGCCGGATCAGCAGGAATTCTGGATTCTCCGCCTGTGCACCGCTGAACACAGGTGTCAGGGCGAGTGTGGCTTTCTTCCCGGAGAACTCGGGGCGTATGGGAATGCTTAGCCAGTATTTCCCAGGCGTTATACCGATATGGGGTTCGTCTGTTTCAGTGATTTCATACTGAAAAGCGCTGTCTTCCACGGTAAAACAGGCGTAGGTGTGGCGGAGAAAGGCCGTAAGCCGAAGATCTGAGGAGTTTTCCCGGTTAAGATCGGGCAGAATAAAGGTGTAGGTATACCGGATGCCGGCGTATTCCCCGATGGCCTCCTTTTCGATACCTTCCGGTTTCAGGGTATAATAGGGATCCTCAGAGAGTTCAGTCCGGTTCTGCCCCGGATTTGTATGGATAAGTACTATCAGTACTGCAAAGATAAGCGCGAGAGGAATAATGATCAGTTCCGCAAAATATTTTTTTATTTTCATGTATTCAATCCCCTGACCGGAAAGCGCAGATGGCTGATCTCATGGTGAATCTTCCCGGGTGTGAGCGGCTTAAGGATGTAACCGCTGCAATGATCCGCCAGAGCGTCCTTCATGTATTCGGTATGAGAAGTAAGGAAGATTACGTTCAGATGGCTGTTGAGCGCTGTAAGCTCCCGGGCAAGACTGATACCGTCTTCCCCACCCAGCTCAATATCCAGAAAGGCTACGGAAATGTGATTGCCGTGTGCATAGTCCAGGGCTTCGGCTGCACTGCCGAAACCGTGAATCTCTGCCTGAGGTATGGCGGAACTCAGCAAATGAACTGAAGAAGAAAGGATCAGCGGCATATCTTCCACAATGATGATCACGGGCATTTTCTCCGGTTCCTGAAGGTCCTCCATCAGGACATCGGTACTCACGCCCAGACATTTAGCCAGCCGAACCAGCATATTCAGATCCGGAAGACGGGTTCCCGTCTCCCAGTTTGCAATGGTGCTTCGGGAAACCATCATCCGGTCACTCAGCTGTGACTGAGTGATGCCCCTGGCTTCCCGCAGCTGCCTGATTCTGTTTCCAAAGTTCTCCACATTCATCTTGTGTTTACCATGCTTTGTCTTATTATCGGTCCTCAACAGTCAGTATCTGTAACTATTTGCGTACCCTTCAATCCGATCATGATCCTTCCGCACTTTGCGCGTAAGCCGTGCCTTTCGGAACCTGCGTTCGTGATGAACAGTCATCAGTATCTTATCAATTAAGAAAGTTTCGGTCAAGTTAATGTCACGTTCTGTGACATTCCTTGCGACATTGGCTTCAAATTGTTTATAATAATGCTGATGCGTAAAGAAAAGTCTCAAAAGCCATAAATGGCTTACAGCTCAACAACAGACTGCACGTGATAAAACAGGTATCGTATATTCATCGGATGCCTGTTATTTTATCCCGGAAGAGCAGAGCTTCCGTACATTATGATCGGAGGAAGAGTATGCAGAATGAACTGACCGTTTTATGCAGACAATGTAAAGACTCGCAGCACAGCCCGGGTTATCTGCGGTTTTTGCGGGTGCATTTGAATATAACAGAGATGGATGACCGCCGTAAATAACAGGGACATTAACCCCTGTTTATTTAGGCGGTTTTCTTATGCTAAGCAATAAAATGCGTATTGGAAGGAGCGCTTTAGGGGAAAAACGGGATAGCGAAGGCTAATTGCTATGCCGGGCGTGAAGCACAGGAAATCCGGATCTGACCATATAGATTAATGTATTGACGAAAAGGAGGGTAATTGATGGAGAAAAAGATCACGACAGGAACGATGAAAAGATTCTTAGGCATCGTGCTCACCCTGGCGTTGGTGTTGGGAATGTTGCACGGGATGAGCTGGACTGCTTTAGCGGAAACAAAAACCGAAACTGAATCCTTTAGTAAGGAATTTGTAACTGGCACAAAAGTCTATACAAAAAACCATATAAAGTTGACCTGCGATATGACAGACTCTAGCGGCGGTACGCATGATGTTTGCATAAGCCCAGATTCTAAAGTGAAGATTGAGTCCCTGCATGGGGAGAAAATTACTAAGGTAGTGATAACTAGCTCATATCCGGTTTATTATGATGTCAAAGACGCCGTTATAAGCGGAGTATCAAAAACTGTGAACGGAGATAAAGCAACCTTCACTATAAATAATAAAGCGAGCGTTACTTTGACAGCAGCAGTTACTTTATGGTTAAACAAGATCGAAGTAACCTATACATATGAATATTATCCGGTCACAAGTGTAACGCTGGCTCCAAATACAAGTCAGAATATCAGTACAGGGGATGTAATTACGTTTACATCAACTGTTGGGCCCGGCAATGCTTCTGATAAGACAGTGAAGTGGAATGTCACTGGTACTGCTATGGAGTTGTATTCTGATGCAGATTGCACCACAAAGGTCGGTAGCGGCGCAACTAATAAGCTGACCGTCTACGGCAAGGGCGTTTCTGAAGGAAAAGCCACTGTTAAAGTCACCAGCAATTCGAATTCAGATAAGTTCGCGGAATGTGAAGTTGAAGTGGTGAAGGGGCCGGCGAAGGTTACGACAGCTCCTTCTGCCAATGCACTGACCTACAACGGTTCCGAACAGGAACTCCTAACTGCAGGTGCGGTGACCGGAGGCACATTGCAGTATGCCATCGGCACAGACGCCGGCACTGCACCTACAGAAGGCTGGAGTGATTCGATCCCCACTAAAACCAACCCGGACACCTACTATGTATGGTATAAGGTTAAAGGTGATGACTATCACTACGACGTTGACCCGGCGCCGGTTAACACTACCGGTATTGAGATCGCGCCTCTTCCGGTAGAGCTTTCATGGGGCAGCACAACCCTGGAATATACCGGAGCAGAACAGCTTCCCGAGGTTACTATTTCCAATGTGGTCCCAGGCGATGATGTTGAGGTAGTACTGACTGGCGCAGCAACAGAGGTGGGCTACTATACAGCAGCATTTAAAGAGCTTTTAGGTACGGAGGCAGGCAAATATTGTGCTCCGACAACAGATGCGACCAGGATCTACAATATCGTAAAGAGAAATCCGGAGATCGGTGTTACAATAGAAAACTGGACATATGGAGGAACGGCAAACAGTCCTAAGTTTACGGGAATACCCGAAGGTAAAACCCCTGTTGTCGAATATAAGGCGCAGGACGGAAATAGCTATTCGGCAGATGTACCCACGAAAGCAGGAAAGTATACGGTTCGTGCTACATTAACCGGTGATAACAACCATGAGACAGTATCCGCCGAGTATAACTTTATGATCTCTCCGTTAACTGCAGTACTTGGATGGGGAGAACAGAAAGAGTTTACTTATGACGGAGAGGAACATATACCGACCGTAAGTGTTACGAATCTGGTTACAGGCGATACCTGTAATCTTACAGTTACAGGAAAGTCAGCGGCAGTAGGTACACATACCGCTACAGTTACAAGGCTTTCAAACAGCAATTATGTGCTTCCGGAGAATACGGAATGTACATTCACCATTAAAAAAGCAGAGCTTCCGGATAAGGGTGATAATCCGGTTGCACTTACGATGAAAAGCTGGACATATGGTGAAAATGCTCTGGAACCTGTACTGGTGAATAATATCGGTGCGGGAACAGTAAACTTCAGTTACGCAGAATTAACTGACGGTACGACGGAAGCTGATTACGGTAGTCTCAGCTATTCAGGTGCAAAGCCGAAGGATGCCGGAACTTATGTGGTAAAGGCAGAGATCGGAGCAACCGAGAATTATAACGCAAAGACTCTTTACAGCAGGTTTGAGATCGCTCAGAAGACAGCCCAGCTTACATGGTCGGGTACCACTTTCGTATATGACGGAGAAGATCATGTTCCCATATGTGAGGTGACAAATCTTGTATACGGTGACGAATGTGATGTAACCGTAACAGGAGCAACAGGTGCAGTCGGAGATCATGAAGCAGAAGCAACAGCACTTTCAAATAACAACTATGCACTTCCGACTACAACAAAGCAGGCATTTACTATTTCCAGGGATACTCCGGCACTCGTTGTAAGTATGACAGGCTGGACCTATGGGGATACGGCAAATGCACCTTCCGTAGAAGGAAACAAAGGAAACACAACAGTAACCTATACCTATTACACAAATGAAGCATGTACAGCAAAGACAACCACGGATGACGGTGCTGCGGCAGAAGGTGAAATACCGTCTTATGCGGGAACCTACTATGTGAAGGCAGAAGTGGCAGCAACGGCAGGATATGAGGCAGCATCAGATGTAGCTGAGTTCACCATCGAGAAGAAGATGCTTTCGATCGAATGGTCAGGCCTGAGCTTTACCTATGACGGTAAGGATCATATGCCCGAAGCAGCAGCATCAAATGCAGCTGACGGTGATAAGGTTGCCTTTGAAATAATCGAAGCAAAGAAGGCTGCCGGAGAGTACGAAGCAAAGATCACTTCCATTACAGGAGAGGTAAACCAGCGTAATTACAGGCTTCCGAGAGTGACAACGCAGACCTTTAAGATCGAGAAGCTTGTAGCAGAACTTGAATGGGGTGAAGCAGAGTTTATCTACAACGGCAAGGATCAGATCCCGACCGTAAGTGTCAAGAATCTGATTTCAGGCGATACCTGTGAACTTACAGTTACAGGTGCGTCAACGGCAGTGGGAACACATACCGCAACCGTAGTTAAGCTTTCAAACAGCAACTATGCACTTCCCGATGACTTCCAGAAGGAGTTCACCATAGCAAAGGCAGAGCTTCCGGGAGAGGAAGACCCGATGTCGGTAAGGGTTATCATGAACCACTGGACGTATGGTGAAGACCCGGCTGAACCGGTGATTGAGAACAACATCGGAGGCGGATCAGTTAATTACAGCTATGCAGAGCTTGATCTTAATAAAGATGATTTCGACCAATATAAGACGTTCACTTATACACCGAATAAGCCGAGCGATGCAGGACTTTATATTATAAAGGCTGAGATCGGAGCAACCGAGAATTATGAAGCGGCAACGGTTTATAATGCTTTTGCAATCTTTAAAAGGGTTGCGGAGCTCTCATGGACAGATATATCCTTTGTATATGACGGTGAAGAGCATTGCCCGAAGTGCGAAGTGACAAATCTTGTAAACGGAGACAAATGTGTTGTGACCGTAACAGGAGCAACCAGTGAGGTCGGAGATAATCATACCGCAACAGCGATAGAACTTGATAATAAGAACTATGAGCTTCCGGCTACAACTACGCAGACATTTGCGATCTCCAAGGACACTCTGGCGCTTGTTGTCAGCATGACAGGCTGGACCTATGGTGATGCGGCAAAAGAACCTTACGTTGAAGGGAATACCGGCGGCGGAACTGTAACGTGCACCTATTACACAGATGAAGCATGTGAAACAAAGACAACCACGGATGATGGCGCTGCAGCAGAAGGCGGAGTACCTTCCTATACGGGAACCTACTATGTGAAGGCAGAAGCAGAAGCAACTGCAGGTTATGAAGCTGCAGAAGCAACGGCAGAGTTCACCATCGAGAAGAAGCTGCTTGTGGTTGAATGGTCAGACCTGAGCTTTACCTATGACGGTGAGGAACATATACCGACAGCAACGGCAGCCAATGCAGTAGAAGGTGATGAAGTAACATTTGACGTAGGCGAAGCAAAGACGGATGCCGGGGAGTACGAAGCTAAGATCACCTTCATGGCAGGTGAGAATAACAAGCGTAATTACCGGCTTCCCAGAACGACAACCAAGACCTTCAATATCGCAAAGCTTGAAGCAGAGCTTGTATGGGGCGATACAGAGTTTATCTATACAGGCAAGGATCAGATCCCGACCGTTGAGGTAGGTAATCTGGTAGAAGGCGATACCTGTGAACTTACGGTTATGGGCGCTGCAACGGCAGTAGGAACACATACCGCAACAGTAGTTAAGCTTTCAAACAGCAACTATGTGCTTCCTGAGGATATCCAGAAGGAATTCACCATCATTAAGGAAGACCTGGATGATGCAGTGGTCATCATCGATGACTGGACCTATGGTGAGAGCCCGAAGGTACCGAGAGTTGAAGGAAATATCGAAGGCGCAAATGTAACCTATATGTACAAAGCATCAAATGCGGCAGACACCGAGTATACAACGACCGTTCCGACTCTTGCGGGAACCTACACGGTTATGGCAGTGATCGATGCAACCGCAGGCTACAACGTAAGGACTGTTACAACAGACTTTATCATTGATAAGGCAGCTTCGAAGGTGGTCAATGCACCTGAGGCGCTTGAAGGACTTGTTTACCGCGGCAGGGATCAGGCACTTGTAGAGCCCGGTACATCAAGCGGAGGAAAGATCCTTTATGCACACGGCGACAGCACAACAGCACCGGATGAGAATGAATATTTCGATGAAATGCCTGTAGAGTACGGCGTAGGAACATACTATGTATGGTATAAGGTAAAGGGTGACAGTAATCACTTTGATACCGAACCGGTATGCCTTGAAGTGACCATCGCAAAGAGAAAGCTCACCATAACGGCGGATACAAAGAGCAAGGTTTATGGCGCGGCAGATCCTGAACTTACCTATAAGTGCGACGGGCTTGCAGAAGATGACGAGCTTGAAGGCGGACTTGTACGTGAGAAGGGTGAGGCTGTAGGATCCTACAGTATCATGCAGGGTACTTTAACGGCAAACGATAATTACGATGTAACTTATGTACCGGCAACATTTACCATTTTTGCAAAACCGAGCTATCCCGATGTTCCGGTGGATCCGGGTACAACCAAGACACCGGCTTCTGTTATAACTATACCGTCTGCAAAAGATCTTACATTTGACGGAACGGCTCAGAAGCTTGTAGCTCCGGGAGAGGCTTACGGCGGAACAATGTATTATGCACTTGGAACAGGCAGCAAGACAGCGCCTGAGGACAGCGCATTCACAACCGGTATCCCCACCGGAACAGAAGCGGGAACATACTATGTATGGTACAAGGCAGTAGGAGATGCAAACCATTATGATTCAGAGCCCCGCTGTGTAACCGTAACCATCGATGAGGGATACACAGGTCCCGATTACAGGAAGGAATGGGTAAAGGGACAGTGGTATGACAGGAACGGCAAGGCAGGTTATAAGCCGCAGGGTTCATGGAAGAAGAATGCAAAGGGCTGGTGGTACGGAGATACTTCCGGCTGGTATGCAAAGAATCAGTGGCAGAAGATCGACGGCAAGTGGTACTTCTTCGACAAGCAGGGCTACATGGAGAAGAATGCTTATCGTAACGGCTGGTATGTGAAGGCTGACGGAAGCTGGGACGGCAAGGCCAGAGTTGCAGGCTGGAAGCAGGACAGCAAGGGCTGGAAGTACATCACAGGTAAGAGCACCTGTCTTAAGAACGGCTGGAAGAAGATCAACGGCAAGTGGTATTACTTCAAGAAAGACGGCTATGCGGCACAGAACGAATTCGTTCAGGGCTGGTGGCTCGGAAATCTTTGTGCATGGAACGATCCCGTACATTACGGCTGGCATAGATCCGGCAGCAGGTGGTGGTACGGCGTTAAGGGTGGATGGTATGCGAAGAACAGATCCTACACCATTGACGGAGTGAAGTACACATTTGACAAGAACGGATACACGAAGTAAGACGATGGGGGACGGTTTTGGGCGTTCCGGAACCATCCCCGGTCGTTCCGGGAACAGAAAAGTATCAGGGGGGGCTGTCTCAGGACAGCCCCTTCTCAAGTTTTACGATGGTTGCCTCTGTTCCCGCGGTATGAAGGCTTTCCATCTGTGCATATAACAACCCTGAACCCTGCGAGAATTCTGTTGAAAATGGACTGGGGTTTTGATAAACTGTGGAACGATTAGGGGACGGTTCGGGGCGTTCCGGGAAAGGGATAGAGGGTATGGAGAGAAAGATTCCGGATTTTTTTCAGAATATGTATAAGAAGCCGCATTTTGTCCGCCGGTTTATCCTCTGTTTTATTTCAGTGTGCATGATGGGATTCGGCGTCTACTGGATGGACCGGCTGGCATGGGGCACGGATCCCTGTACGGTGACCAATCTGGCGCTGGCTTCGAAATTTGGTCTGTCTCTCGGAAATATGCAGGCAATCGTGAATACGTTGATGTTTGTTATCGTATTCTGGCGGGACAGGAAGCAGATTGGCTTTGGTATTGTCCTCAACATGTTTCTGGTGGGATACTCTTATAATTTCATGGGTTTCATTATGGAAAAGCTGGGGGTGGATTATCACTTCCCGATGGTAGTTTTCGGAAGCGGTTTTGTGCTCTCGGATTTCATGTGGAATCTGGGAGCATGCGTGGTTCTTCTGATATTTTTCGTATTCTTTGCAAGCATTTACATGTCTGTAGATCTCGGGACGGCGCCATATGACGCTCTGTCGAAGATCATTACGGATTCCCAGAAGAAGCTGTCCTTCCGTGTCGTCCGGATTGCATGGGATGTGGGATTTATGACCCTGGGCTTTCTGCTGGGCGGACGTGTAGGAGTGGTGACGGTGGTCATGGCTTTTTCCATCGGTCCCATGGTGAGCTGGACGGGTAAGAAGATACAGAAGTATCTGAATTAGAAAAGATCGGAATGTCGTAATAATCTTCATTTTTTGTTGCGCTTTTGTTATATGGTGTGGCATATAATGTAATAGCAAACGGTAAAACGGCATTTCGATGTCATAATGGCAAAGTTACGACATCATTCGATAACGAGCGGAAACCATGTACTCCGTTTTGCTGAATAATAAATGAAAAGGCTTGTGTTTTAAGGTAAAAATCACTTATAATCATACTAATGTGGGTTATATGCAGGTTATATGCAAGTTATATCCGCACCCTCGAGATAACAGAAAGGAGGCTCCATGAAGAAGGAAAGAAGGATACAATTTCATAGAAAGCACCGCATCCTGTCCTGGCTTTTTGTATTGGCATTTTTTATGCTGATGATAAAATCGCCGGAGCTCCGGGTTGCTTATGCGGATGAGGCGACGACTACGGCGGCAGGTGAGGCCGCAACAGAGAAATCCTCCGACAGCGACGTTAAGGATGCGTCAACAAACATCCTGAAGGATGAGCATGGACGTATCGTGTTCTGGGAGTGGAAGAAGGTTACAACGAATAATTATCTGAAGCTGTTTGAACGGGGAAATACGCATTACTACGGGGGGACATTCTATCCTTCCATGCTTGTAATGCACGATTCGAATATGAACCCCGTGGGCTTTATTTCCACCTACGCGGATAAGGAGCATATTTTTTACGGACCGAAGGAGCTGACGGAAGCTGCAGACTTTAACAGGCTGGGCAACGGAGATCAGACAAAGATAGATGCCATATATAAAATGCTTGATGAAGGAAGCGGAAAGAAAGGGTGGCTTAAGGTCACTCAAACCTTCAACAAAGATATAAGCTCCTATATTGTTTTGGATTCGGATTCCCAGCTTTTGAATGACAATAAGGAACTATTCTCCCAGGATTCCTTTATTACCTCCGGCTCTTCTATGGGTGTTCTTTATATGTCTCCCGTAAACCGCGGAAAGAATTCAAACTTAATGGGAGAATCTCTGGGAGACTATGGGATCGCGGTGCCCAGGGCTTCCATGCAGATTGCACTTTCCAGGGGATCCGCCAAGGGAAATTCCGGAGATATGTCCTTTAACAGCATCGGACAAAATCCTACCACGCCGGATTATTTCCTTGTTAAACCCTTGGATGCCGCTGATAACCGCATTGTTCTGAGGAATAAAATGGAGGAGCTGACTACGGTCATACAGGGAGGACGTGGAAGCCAGCTCAGCGATGACGAGCGGGACTGGGTTCCGAAATCAAACGAATCCTCCGGTCAGCATAATGTGGGGGAGAAGGTGGATTACTCAAGGGACATCACGTTTTACGGGATGTACGCTTACAAAGGGGCAGAGGACACCGATAAGTGGGTAATGCTCAGTGACGACGGTTTTGGTTTACTTGCAGTGAAGAACGGATATCTTCTGAACCTGAGCGTGACAGTTCTCGGGGACATGGTCGACGGGGGACGTACACCAAAAGAGGCCATCGCCAAAATGGTGAAGAATTTCCTTTCCGAAACGAATCCGGCTTTTTGCCACGTATTCTCGTGGTACATTGGAGAACCTCATGTTTTTGCCTCTATCAAGGGAGAGGGAGGAAATGCCGAGAGCGGTGTCGGCGGAACCACCACCATAGGTAAAGGTGAGACGCTGGTCCTGAAGGATACCAGTTATATTGATGCGAGCGGAAATAGTGTGAACTCTGAAGGGGTTGTTCTTCCCGAAGGCTCCAGGATAGTGATCGAAGAAGGAGGCGTTCTTTCCGTTCAGGGAAATTTCATCAATAACGGGAAGATCATCAACAAGGGCGGAACTATCATCATCAAGGATGGAGGCTGTATATCTCCTTACGGAGTCACAAAAGAGGGTACTATTGAATGCTGCGGCGCTGCAAACGGCCTGGGAGGGGCACTCATCATCATGCCCGGCGGAAAACTGTTCAGTCTGGTGGATGATTCCAGACTGGATTCGGTGGAGAAGAATCCTGCAATGGCAAGAGTCATGAAGAGAGGAGCAAGACAGGGGGAAGCGGCACTGACTATGACCGGCGGCAGCAGCCTGATCAACTATGGCACATTTGTGACCAATATGACAAGGCTGGATAATTCCAGCAGACTGGAAAACCGGAAGAATGCGTCGGCATTTCTCGGATTTAACAGGGATAGTACGACTGTACTTCTGTATAAGTCAAGAGAGTATAATAAAGTGAGCATGGAGCATATCGTAAGGGTCCCTGACCAGACGCGAAGGAATAACAGCGGTATACTTGCAACGGAGATTTACAAAAACCAGGATTTGAATATGAAAGTCGAGACCCTGAAGGGCACGGTTTATACTGAGTCTACGGCAAATGAACAGCTCAGTATGCCCATTTCAATTGCATTAAAAAGAGCCAATTACGAAAAGCCTGAGTATTAAAAGAGGTTAAAAGCCTGAATATTAAACGAGGTTAAAATGAAACGAAAGCTTTTGGTTGCAATTCCCATGCTGGTGATCATTGCGATCATCGTGGTAATCCTGATTCTGACACGGGACAAGGGGACAGAGGAACAAGTGCTCCTTGCGGATTCCGGGTATCCTGTCACCGTTGAAGCGGCCGGGTCGGAGCTCAGGGTTACTTTGGATGGCAGCAAAACTAAGGATTTCACATGGAGTGCAAAGATTGAAAATGAGGACATGATCTCCGTCGTACTGCAGGGGGAGGAGAAGAAAGGGAAGGCCACCTATGAGATCTCTCCCAAAGTGGCCGGATATACCAGCGTGGAGTTTTCCCGTTCCGGAAATGGCGACGAAGCCGGGAATACGGCTGTCAGTATAGTTTTTCCGGTTCTCGTCTATGATGAGAACGGGAAGCTTCTGGTATCTCCAACGGATGAGGCCTATATCCGCACGCTGAATGAAGTGGGCGGAGTTTCTCTGGAATATCCTTTCCTTCTGGAAAACCGGGAGGACGGAACTGCAGTGATCACCTTCCCGAAAGGAGAAAGCGACTGGCTGTTCCTGGATCCGGACGGCATAGTGGGGACTGAAACCATGATCGGCCCGGACGGTGAAAATATGCGAAGCGTTTCCCGTATCAATGCAGTAGAAATGAACTCCGGCGAATCGGAAGAAGCTGCCCGGGAAGGGGTATACTGGGAAGTCGAGATGGATGACCAGGGAAAGCCGCATATGGTATTTAAGGAAAAGAAACCGGAGCAGTCGTCTAACGAGGCGGATTATTATGACACGCAGAAGGAGAAGTACAAAGGACATTCTTCCATAGCTGAGGATGGTTCCGTAAGCACCCTGCTTTTGGCGATCAGCAAGAGTCAGAATGTGACTGAATTTATCCGGGTAAATATCGATTCGGAAGGTTCGATCTGGATCGCCATGACAAATGAACCAAAATAGCAGTGAGAGGGTTTTAAGAAGACCGGTAGTCCTGGATATTCCAGATTATCGGCCTTCTTCATATACGCGATTATGTTTCGCACAGTCAGCTGTGACATTGCTGTGACTATCTGCATGTTACAATCATGTCGGTGAAAACTATGGAGTAATTTATGAAAAAAACAAGCAGGCAGATCTGCATAAAGCGAATCCGGCTGCTTGTTTTTATCGTTTTTGCCACAGGTTTATAAAACCCGGAGCATTTTTGGGCCTTGTGCCGCTGCGGAGCGGAATTACTTCACAGGCTTATTCGGCAGTATTAGCCGCATCTTCTTTATTTTCAGCCGCCTTGGGTGCTGCTGCCTTACGTGTTGCTGCCTTGGGTGCTGCCTTACGTGCTGCTTTTGGCGCTGCCTTACGTGCTGCTTTTGGCGCTGCCTTGGGTGCTGCTGCCTTTGCAGGCTTTGCTTCGGCCTTTGGCGCTTCTTTCTTTTCGCCGCTGTTCATTCCTTCCTGCGCCTTGTCATGAAAAGCGTTGATAGCCTGAATGATCAGCTTCTGCTTTTCTCCGAAGGAATCCATAAAATAGTCGCTTCCTTCCGTAAGATGCCTGTTGAACATTTCCTGAAGATTCTTCAGCCATTCCACTAATTCTTCGGGCTTAAAGAAATCTACCGGCAGTCCCGGGATGCTCGGGATCGAACGGGAGATAGATGCAGCGAAGGCATCCTCCATGTCCAGCATCTGCTCAAAAGCCTGATTCCACTGTGCTTTGGCAGCCTTCATACTCGCTTTCTGCATTTCATACATCTGATCCCAGAAGCTGTTCATACCGGAATTGATGTAATCCATCATGTTGCTTCCGGCTTCCTTTGCTGCGCTCTGACTCATACCGAAAGGCATCATCGGAGGCATCATCGGAGGCATCATCGGCATAAAGCCCCACATATTGTTACCGTTTTTGTTGCTCATAGATTTTACTCCTTTCATTATTGGCATAAATTTACGATATGCCATTTTATACATTTTTGGTGCCATATTCCACAAACTGGATGGAATATTGTGAATATCAAAACCGGTCAGCTTCAGCAATAATTCTCTGAGCCCCGGGATTTTGAACACCTTTGCGAAGCGCCCCTCGGTTATATCGGGGATAACGGCGAACACCTCGGAAAGGATATTGTAGGGATCGTTCTCCAGTTCTTCAGGCATCCCGGCGCCCATGGTGGCTTCTTCACCGGCTGCGGCCGGAACAAGCAGAATGTCGATCAGCTTATCATTCGCCTTGATCGGTTTTACGGAAAAGCGCGCTCCCTTAACGGTTCCCGTAGCAAGCTTCTTGCCGTCCACCTTTCCGCTGGAGTTCAGCGGGATCCTGTCCGTGATAACGACCTGACTGGGAAGGTTTGTATCCTCTATGACTCCTTCTTCGATGAATGCCTTAAGGAGTATCTGCCTCAAAGCCATGGGACTTCCCGGTCCCTTTTCGTTCATTTCCACATAGAGCACGGGAATGTTGTCGTGGAGTACCTTGTGGTATTCGGGCGAAAGTCCGCAGGCGGAGATGCCGGGCTGAGAAGTGATAGAAGTCTCGATAAGCCCTGCATCAAAGCGCACGCCGGCATTGTTGACAAAATATTTGTTGGATCTTCCTATGCAGGTAAGACTGCCGTCCTCATTCACGCGCATCATATCGTTGGTGTTGAAATATTCCCTGCCATCGATATTTTCCAGCTCATAGAATACCGTATCTTCGAATCTTCCGAGGCTCATGGTCGGGGAATTCAGCAGAAGAACACCGGTGCGCGGGCCGTCGGAGATATCATAATAGCGATCCTCATCCTCCACATAAATCTTCGCATTGAAGCCCGGCAGCAGGTAGCCGATCGCATCGTCCTCGCGTGACGACGGAGCAAGCGTACATGCACCGCCCATCTCGGAAAGACCGTAGCCGTTAATGATCCTGGCAGTGGAACCGCAGGAGCTGAGGTAGTCGTTAAAGCGCCGTTTGTATTCGGGAGATACATAAGTGCCGCCCATAAATACAACCTTCAGTTTGGTAAGGTCAATGTCCGGCATGGTTTTGAGCCATGAATCCAGAATAGCCCGGCTTGTAAAAAGAACATTTATGCCATAATGCTGGATAGCCTCTGCATAACGCGGGTTTGTGGCACCGACCGGCAGGCTTACGATCTCCATGCCGAGTCCCAGCGGCGTATGCAGCATATCAACCATGGCATAGACCCAAGCCATATTCAGCGTAAGGTAGGTGATCATATGCTCCGGCACATTTTTGAATTCCTCGTAGGTTTCCTTTGCTTTTATTGCGCTTATCACGAAAGCATTCATAGCACGGTCTGTCATGGGAACGGGTTTATGCATTCCGCTGACGGTACCGGTCGTATGTAAAATGATGTCGGTCTGATCCTCATCTTCGCAGTTTAAGGGGAATGCCTCATACTTCTGCAGCAGTTCCTCCATAAGGTATCCGCCGGACAGCTCACGGAACTGCTCCTTATTCATGGTTCTGATGATTTCCAGAGCGGGGAACGCATAATCGCCGCCCATAGGACTTTGCAGTACGATGATGTTACGCAGACCCAGCATGGCGCTGTCGCTGAGCAGGCGTTTCATTAACAGAGGGAAGGCGAAAAGCTCCGAGACTACCAGATCCGTGATCTTTTCCTTTCGGATCATGCTGTAGATCTGATTCTCGTCATACATATCAAAGTGGTAGATCAGAGAGACGGAGGCACCTGCCATATTCAGACCGTAAAACGCAAAGATCGACTCGGTAAGCGGCGTACTGATGAGTGCTACTCTCGAGTGGTTCCCGCCGCTGAGACCCAAACCGGCGAAGGCCCGTGCATACTGTTCCCAGTGGTAGAACATCTGCCGGTAGGTATATGTACGGTAGCCGTCGCGGATTGCGATACTATTCAGACGTTCCTCGCTGCAGGAGTTCAGATCCCTTATAAAGGACCAGCATGGCTGATCAGCAAGGGTTCCGTTTTCAAGCTGTTCTTTTATCACTTCAGGTTCTTTTCGTTCATACGTACTCATAAGTGAAAACCTCTCATAACAAATGGTTAAATTATCGGGAGTAACGTGCATCAAATCCCTTCTTATTGTATCAGTTTTGTAGTTTATTTGTCAACATAATCCCGCTCTACAAAAATTCGGGAAAGCTCAGTATTATTGACCGGACAGATGCCGGATTAGAGAAAGATTACGGGAAAAAGTAAGAGAATAATGAGCAAAGTATGGCGAATCACCGGAACCGGCCCCAATCGTTCCACAGTTAAGCATTATTCGGATAAAGCGGAGCTGTCGGGTCCGTAATATACAAATCCAAGCATGGTAATATCGTCAAACTGGTCGGCCTCACCTACAAAATCGGCAATATCCTTCCGAACTGCAGGAAGGGTTTCCTCTATGGATGCTGATCTAAGAGTATTCAGTGCATTTGAAAGGCGTACAGGTCCGTACTGCTCTTCCTTTTCGTCTATTGCTTCGGGGATGCCGTCAGTGTATACAAAGAGTCTGTCACCCGGCTCCAGCTGAAGCTCGTATTCCTTATATTTTTTCCCGTCCATAGCAGCCAGCGCAAGCTCATGCTTATCCTTCAGGTATTCGTAAGGCTGTCCTGCACGCATCAGCACAGGGTATTCATGCCCGGCATTTGCGCAGATCATTTTACCGCTAATGAGATCTATTATACCGATCCAGACGGTCACGAACATATCAGCATCATTACCTTCGCAGAGTGTGCTGTTGGCGCGTTCAAAGATCACTGAAGGCGAAAGACCTGATTCAGCAAGACCGCGGATAGCTGTTTTGGCTCTCATCATAAAAAGTGCAGCGGGAATCCCTTTTCCGGACACATCTGCTATCACCAGAGCCATCCGGTTCTGATCCACAAAGAAGAAATCGTAGAAATCACCGCCTACCTCTTTGGCCGGATCCATCGTGGCAAAGATATCAAAATCCTTTCGGGGAAAGTTGAAGTTGGTGGGAAGTGCCGACGCTTGTATGGTACGCGCAAATTCAAGCTCCTGCTCAAACCTTTTCTCTGCGGTTTCGATGTATCCCTTCAGTACATCCACGGTCTGGTTTATGTCATCGGACAAAGAGGCAAATTCGGAGGAATTCCGTACGTTGACTACCTCGTTGAGATTTCCTTCCGTGATACGTGCAAGAGATTCATTGATCAGATCAAGGTTATTCACAACAATGCCCTGTACCAGCATCGAGATCAGAACATAGATCACTGCAAAAAGGATTATGGCCGCAAAGACAGACTCATAGGTCTGTGCATCACGATCGGCATATACCTCCTTCATCGGCAGGGTGACCATCAGCATAAGACCGTCATCCCAGCGCTCATAGCGGCACAGTGAATCATAGCCGAAGTAATTCGCCTGATAAACCTCCTTCGGCTCCTTGGTCTCCATGATCTTCATGTCGTCTGTTGCCATGGATATCCCGTTATGGTCTCCGGCGATGATCTTTCCGTCAGCGGTAAATATATCAAAGGTTCCGTTATTTCCCACATGGAAATAGGACAGCTTTTTACTGAGATCGGGCATTTCCTTTCTGATCGCTTCTATACTGTCTTCCAGCTTCTGCAGTTCTTCATGGGTCTGACGTATATCACTTGAGACAGCAGTCATGGTATTCTGGGCATTCTGTTTTGCCGTCTGAGTCTGCAGAGACAGAGTGAAAAGGAGATTTACAGTAAGTATCAGGGCAGTCACCGCGAATAACCAGAACTGGAATTTTCTGGAAACCGGGATATCCGATTCGTTCCACTTTCGGAAGGGGTTTCTCCACTCTCCCGAATATATCTTCAGTGCAATGGATGATGCAGCCATTCCGAGTCCGGTAAAGATGATCATCGGAGGAGCGCAGGTTCTTACTACATAGAAGGCCATGCTCATATCGCCCCTGTGGGTGATGAACACGACATACATATGGAATACCTCCATCACAGCTCCCATAAAGAAAGCATACATGGCAGAGGGCTTCTTGCGCTTGAAGAGAAAGATGCTCATCCCTGCGGCTATAAAGCCTGCCAGACAGGTGGAAATACTGCAGGCAAGACGGGTATAGCTGCCCACACCCCAGTAGGTTCCGGCGATGAAACGCTCTATACCTCCGATCAGACCGGCAATGATACCGGATATAGGATCGAAGAAAAGACCTGCGGATAAAGGCCCCATATCCCGCACATTCAGCATCATATCACTGTAGTCTATACCAAAGTGGGTTGACAGAACGGCACAGAGGCCGTAGATCACGCCTATCACTATCCTTACCGGTATAGTGATCCGCTTTCCCTGGACCCGTTTCCATAAAAATGCAGTCAGAAGCACATATAATGCTGTGACCATTGACATTTTAAGTATCATTGTAAACAAGGCTTATCTTCCTCCTGAAAAAGTAACTGTCCCGGTATATCATGAAAATATCGATTTTTTTCTGAAAAGTATATCAAAGAAAATTTCAGAATACAATATAAACGAAATATCATGTTTCCGCAGAAACGGTATTCCGGCATTGACATCAGGTATCCGAACCATTCAGGGGTATGGGAGTTGGCAGAAAGCTTTTTGAGAAAGCGGTCACGATTGCAAGGGGATATGGTGCAAAAAAGCTTTACATTTCCGCTCATTCATCAAAAGAATCTCCTATAGATACCTGGTCAGAGAATGAATATGAATTAAATAAGACATATATTCCGTATGAACGGCACGCATTTTCCGATTTTGATTTGGGAAGAAACACACCTCTGAAATAGAGAACCAAAGATATGATCAAAATACTGTTTGTCTGCTGCCCCAGCAGACGAATAGTACTTTTATCATTAGTTTTTTTCCTCGATTTTTAATTCTTAATTCCGGATTTCCATACATCCACAAGTCTTTCCAAACTCCACGCTGCATTTGCCGGACTAGTGGATGGAAGCACCACTGCTTTTATATCCGTTACCGGTTCAATATACTTGATATACAGCCGTTCAGCCGTTTTCCCATTTACGATTATCTTCTGAATCTGTGAATTATTTAAGATCTCACTTAAATCATTTGCCTTGGCATTTTTAATGCTTGCATCAGATGAACCCGATATTTCACATTCAGCAATCACATCCCAAAGTGCAAGATGATTATCAAGAATCAATTTCCTCTTTTCTTCAATCGAAGTCGGATTCTCCTGATCAAAAATCCTTGCGATCACCTTCCAGAATCTGTTTTGCGGATGGCCATAGAAAAACTTCATTTCTCTGGATTTTACAGACGGAAAACTCCCTAGTATCAACACCTTGGAATCCTTATCATAAAGTGGCGGAAACGGATGTTTCTGAACATTCAGTTTATCTGTCCGCTTCACTATTCTGTTTTCATTTCGATTGTTATATTGGTTGATATTGACTTTCTTTTTTATCTTTCTCATCCCATCAAACACCACATGTTCAATCTTTTTCTTACCCATCAGCCATAGTACTCTTCCCTGCGCGGGAGGAACCTCCGATACATAATATCAATAATATACATCTTAGTTAAATTTATCGTTCCTTTACTATATGGTTAGAAAATTCATAACCAACGCAACCATTATATGCGCTATTGAGGGGAGTTAGCAAGAGCCACAAGAGATATTGATCTTCTGGCAAGGAATATGCCGAATAATGCGGAGGATATGAAGAAGGTATTTGAAAATACCTTTTCCATCGAGTGTGATGATGCTTTGCGGTATGATCTGGATACGCTGGAGGTAATAGACATCACCGAGTTCAAGGAATCTATTGCGACAAGGCAGAATAAGCAAATTACATTTAGCTACTAAGAGGGTCGGGAAACCGGCTCTCTTTTCATGTCCGGAAGGAGGTGGTCATTTGTATCCGGTCAGCAGTGCCTTCCTGGAGGCGGTGAAGGCGAATACATGTAAATATTACTGGACCGGCAGGATCACAACGACTGCCGGAACGGTTTAGAACTTTGATCAGGATGATATGGTCAAGGGCAGCACAGAAAAAACTTGACCGGCTAATGAATGTTAGCTATAATTAAGCTAATGCTTATTAGTGGATTGGAGGCAAATATGTCTACCAAAGAGAAGATACAAAACTAAATTTGAAGGTGGGACGGCAAAATGATCAGAGTTATGGAGAACATTGACTTAGCACAATGTGGCATGATTTATGCAAAAGCATTCCCCGTGGAACATTGGGGAATAGATTGGACAGCAGAAAATGCAACAGAATATCTTCGCGATTTTTTTGAACAGAAAAGATTTGTTGGATATGTTTATGAAGAAAAAGATGAAGTGTTAGGTTGTATATTCGCACTTTGTAAAATTTCCGGAAGCAAAGAAGAGATTTACATTAATGAGATGGCGGTACTTCCTGAACGACAAAGGCATGGAATAGGTAAACAACTATTAAATGCGATTAAAGATTACAGTAAAGAAAAAGGACTTGCAGGCATTGTTCTTTATACCAGTGAGTATGCACCAGCGGCTAAGTTTTACGAAAAGAACGGATTTAAGTTATCAAATGGAACAATATGTATGTATTGCGAATAATATGAGGGAATTTGAAGACACGAGGAAAACAGAAATGAAAAATACAGCGCTTATTGTTGAAAATGGTGCGACATCTGTGCTTGAGCCGGAGCTTGAGCCTTGGGGACAGAGAACCTGCTATATCGCAGATCCGGAAGGGAATTTGATTGAGATCGGTTCCTGGAATAAACCTTATGAAGAAAAGGATCTGACGGAGGGATAAAAGGTATGGCGTTTGATTATAAGAAGGAATACAAAGAATTCTATATGCCGAAGGGCACGCCTTCTATCGTTATCGTTCCGAAGATGAATTATATTGCAGTACGCGGCAGTGGGAATCCTAACGATGAGGACGGAGAGTATAAACAGGCTATAGGTCTTTTGTATGGAATCGCTTTTACAATCAAGATGAGTAAAAAGGGTGATCATCAGATCGATGGATACTTTGATTATAAAAAGTTTCTGAAGCTCGTGAATGGATAGGAGGGGAGTATGGCGTCAACAAAAGAGTATCTGGACTTTGTTCTGGAGCAATTATCAGAATTGGATGAAGTCAGCAGCCGGGCGATGATGGGAGAATATGATATTGACATCCGCCCGCGACTTTAGCCGGGGGATTTGCAGGGAGAGTAAAATATATGAGCATACGCTTTTTCAGAATCAGGAGTAGTGCAGAACCACGAAAAGCAGAGCCGTTCTGCAGGAAACGGGGGCAGAGATCCTTCCGCCGCGCGGCAGCCATACTTTCACTGGCGTTAGTCCTTACCGGCTGCGGAAAAGGATCCCCGGTAAAACAAGCGGCCTCAGAAGGCGCAGAAACGGAAATAACGCAGGAGACCGCGATTGTAAAGGAAGCCGGCGAACTCGCCGAACGAACCTTTCCGGCTTCCCCGGAATATGTAAAGCTTACAGGGAGAACTGCGGAGAATAACGGTATCCGGTGGCTGATCCATTCGGCAAGCAAGGCAGAATTTAAGTTCAGGGGGACGAAAGTCTCCATAGTGATCCGGAGCGATGCGTCCATCAACGGCAGCGTATCCTCACGTGCAAGATTTGCGGTATATGTAAACGGTGAGCGGAGGGTGGACCATATCGTCGGAAAGATGGAGGAAGAACTTGAAGTATTCTCCTCAGACCGGGAGGAAGATGTGGAAGTATCCGTCATAAAACTGTCCGAGGCAACAAGCTCGGTATTCGGGATCAAAGCCATTCACGTTACCTCTGCAGGAGCGATCGAGCCGCTGCCGGAAAAGAAGATGAAGATTGAATTCATAGGGGATTCCATTACCTGCGGTTACGGGGTGGATGATGAAGTAAAGGAACACCATTTTTCCACCACAACCGAGGATGCTTCCAAAACCTATGCATATAAAACCGCCGATGCGTTGAATGCGGATTACAGTATCATTGCTTACAGCGGACACGGGATCATTTCCGGATACTCCGGGGACGGAACCCGTAAGAGTACCCAGCTTGTTCCGGATGTTTACGAGCTTCTTGGCAAAAGCTACGGCAGTGCCGATGCGGTGATCGATCTCACGGCAAAATGGGATTTCTCCTGTTTTGTACCGGACCATATCGTGATCAACCTCGGTACCAACGACGAATCCTATACCCGGTCCGATGAGAACCGCCGTGCGGAATATATCCGGGCATACGTGGATTTCCTTAAAATGATCCGAAAGGATAACTCCGGAGCGCACATAACGGCTTCTCTCGGCATTATGGGGGATGGTCTTTATCCCTGCGTGGAGGAAGCTGTAAGACAGTATTCCGAAGAAACCGGCGATACCAATATATCGACCCTGCATTTCAAACCTCAGGACGGATCTGCGGGATATGCCGCCGACTGGCATCCCACGGAAAAGACTCAGGAAATCGCATCAAAAGAACTGATCGAACATCTTCGTTCGCTGGATCCGAGTTAGTAGGAGATCCCCCGCATTTTTCTTCACGGGTCAAAAATGTGATAAAGCTGCAGTTATATGCAACAGGAAAGGCCGGCACATAAGCAGCCGGCTTTTTTCGTGCGCCCGTTTTTTGCTGCAAATGTTAAAGAACGGATCATACCGAAAAAAATTTTTTAAAAAAAAGTATTGACATATTATCAAAATGATTATATGATAAAGCTGTCCACAGTTATTATCAAAAAGATAATAACAGAAGGACGGCAGATGCTATCAGCCTTTTATTAAAAAGCTTTTCGGCTGGGAAGGAGGTACAGGAAATGAATGAAATGTTAAATGGAATGTTCGGAAAGATCGCGCCGGGTATGTGCCGGCTTTCCATGAACGGAGGGATCGCCATCAAGACAAGCGGAGGATATAAGTCGTACGACTGTAAGACGGGAAGGCTCACTAACTGCAGCAGCTTCGTTTTCGATATCGGTGAGGAATTCTTCTTTGTTATCCCGACTAATAAAGTGAAACAGGGAGATATCCTTCTGGCGAACGGAAAGCCGAAATGTGTGATCGAGGCGGGGGATGACCGGATCACGGTGATCAATTATGAGGATTCCACAGTAGAGCAGATCCTTCCGGAGCGGTACATTTTTATGGGAAATACCTACTTTTACGGAAAGATCGTGTCTATGTTCGGAACGGATCTGATGAAGGGGAAAGGAAATGGCCGGATCATGAAGTACATGATGCTTTCCGAGATGATGAAGGGCAGGTCCGGCGGAGGAATGAACGGGATGCTCCCGTTTCTGCTGATGGGAAAGGACGGAGACTTATTTGACGGGATATTTGATCCGGAGGAAGCCGGGGAAGAAGACGACTGATATCCATACTTACACAGATGATATCCATACTGACCGGATGAGAGATTCATGAGAAGGATCCCGGGATCCGGCACGAGTGTGGAAAAGAAGAAAAACAGGTGGTACAGGTGTACCGGAAAGGAGGCTGTTATGGGTTGCGGAGTTTGGAGAGAAGAGATGTTCAGAAGTTATTCCGGAAGAATGGGAAGAAAGGTCGGGGTTGACGGAGCGATAGCAGGAGATCTTAAGAATCAGGAGATATTTGCGGCAAGAACCATAGATCCGCTTCTTGATCCGAAGAATGTAATGAGGGAATGCTGTGATAATGAGGAGCACCCGGCAACCATTCCGGTGATCCTTGCCCTGGATGTTACAGGATCCATGGGAAATGCAGCGGTAGAGGTGGCAAAGAGGCTTAATATCATCATGACCAGACTTTACGAAAAGGTGAAGGATGTGGAATTCATGATCATGGGGATAGGGGATTTTGCTTATGACCGGTGCCCGCTTCAGGTATCCCAGTTTGAATCCGATATCCGGATAGCCGAGCAGCTGGATAAACTGTATTTTGAATTCGGCGGCGGAGGCAACAGTTTTGAATCATACACTGCAGCCTGGTATTTTGCGGTGAATCATGTAAAGCTGGATGCCTGGGGCCGCGGACAGAAGGGGCTCATCATTACCATGGGGGACGAGGAGGCAAATCCGTATATCCCCGGAGAACGCCTGGGAGAAGTGACCGGCGCAGCTTTGGTGAAGGATGTGGAGACGGGAGAGCTGCTGCGGGAAGTCCTTCCGAAATACGATGTCTATCACATTTATGTGGATCACAGGGCATGCAGAAATGTTGAAAAAGAAATCATGACCTGGGAGAAGTATCTGGATAAGCAGAATATCCGGGTAGTAAAAATGGATGAGATTGTGGATGAGATCATCCGGATCGTAACCGCTTTTGCGGGTAATGATGCGCTGAAAAAAGGACGGGTAGAACTTCCGAAGGCGGCGGGGATCGCATGGTAGTTACCTGAATGAAAGGAGGATGAATGATGATAAACGATTATGTACCGCAAAATATCCTGTTAGAAGGAAGATATTCTTATGAATTTCACACTGCGACGCGAGAGAGCGTCACTAAATTCATTGTTTATGGAAACGATGGAAATTATTACCTGTTAGAGAGGAAGCTAGACAAAAAATACAACCTGCGAATTGAGCAGATCACATTAGAAAAGGCCAGAGATATGGAACATTCAGATAAAGAATACTGGGTAGATATGTCGGTGAACCGTGGCGGGTCATATACGGATGACGAAGCATACAAGAAGATGGGCGGGTATAAGCACATCGTATATGAAGGCGGAGAGCATTGGATACTGGAAAAATATGATGTGGATCAGCTGCTTCCGCAGGATGTAACGATATCCATCAAATGAACAACGTTTAAATGGAGGTGACTGTATGCAGGAAATAAAGATCGTGATCGGCGGAAACTTCGGTGACGAGGGAAAGGGGCTCATGACGGATTATTTCACGGCCGAAGCGGTAAAGGCCGGAAGGAAGACGCTGGTTGTTCTGAGTAACGGCGGAGCCCAGCGCGGGCATACGGTAACCACACCCTCCGGGATGAGGCATGTATTTCATCATTTCGGCTCCGGAACACTCGCCGGTGCCGACACGCGGCTGCCGCGGTTTTTCATCGTAAATCCCATGATCTTCATGAATGAAGTTGAGGAACTGATCACTAAGGGAGTCCGGTTCGCCGTCCCCCGAATGCCCGGACGCGGATCTACAGGAAATGAGATCCACGGGCATCACGGGGAATATGAGAAAAAAGAAGGGATCCGTATTTTAATGGATCCGGAATGCCCGGTGTCGACGCCTTTTGATATGATCACAAATCAGATCATCGAAGAAAGCCGGGGAAAAGGCCGGCACGGCAGCTGCGGCGTCGGTATATGGGAAACGCTTCTTCGTGATGGCCTGCCGCTGGGGGAAATGGCGGATATGCCGGATCCCGGACTTTATGAATATCTGGACGGTGAATGCAGGGGGCAGATGAAATGCAGGCTCAAAGCCTTTGGTATTCGGGATATTCCGGAAAGATGGAGGGATATTGTTTACAGCGGGGATCTGCTCCTGAACTATATCCGGGACTTTCGTGATATGTGCAGCATCGCAGTATTTTGCGGCGAAGAAATCATGAAAGAATATGACCGTGTGATCTTTGAAGCAGGGCAGGGGCTTCTCCTGGACCGCCTTCGCAAAGAGTTCGGATGTCATACCACACCCAGCAATACCGGACTTCGGAATACTGCGGAGCTGATCCGGGAGTATACTGACAGTCTTCATGGTCCGGAAGTGATGGATGTCGAAGTATGTTATGTCACAAGGACCTATCTTACCCGGCACGGAGCAGGGCCTTTTAAGGAAGAGTGCGGAAAGGATGAGATCAATCCGGATATGAAGGATCTGACCAATGTTCCGAATCCACACCAGGGGACGCTCAGGTACGGTAAACCGGATGTGGCGGCATTTCTCAGGCGGATCCGGGAGGACTATGACAGTGAGAGATTTCCCACCGAATGGAATACACGCATGACCCTGGCCGTAACTCATGAGAATGAGTATATGCCGAAAAACCTGATGGGAAGTAAGGCGGATTATCATTCCGATGGCGAGACCCGTATTTCCGTAAGAAAACGCACCGGAGACCGGACAACAGGCAAAAAAAGCCTGATGGAATATAGGGTAAATGAATAGGTACAGGATATGAACCGGGCACGACAGGTGAGGGATTTTCGGAAATGCAGGAAATCCCTCATTTTTTACTTCGGGTCTGCTATCTAACGGTATAGTGTGATATAATCAAGCCACCTGATGCTTAGCTTCAGGCTCCCGTTTTGTTTATGGCGGGAAGGAAAAATGAGGTAATTTTGAGGAAAGGAAAAAAATCCATGAAGGATTATGTAATGTCTGCGGAGGAAAGAGAGTTCCTCGAAAAATACGATCTCACCAAATATGACCGGCCTTCGCTTACGGCGGATATTGCGGTTTTTGCGATACTTTCAGCGGGTGAGCCGGAGGAATACCGGAAGGATCCGGAGAAAAAGCTTGGCGTACTCCTTATCAAAAGAGGAGGATTTCCATATAAGGGATACTATGCCCTGCCCGGTGGATTTGCGGCAAGGGGGGAGGATCTGGAAGGTACGGCGCTCCGTGAACTGAAGGAGGAAACTTCAGTGGATAATGCTTTTCTTGAACCCTTCGGCGTCTTCAGCGCTCCGGGACGGGATCCCCGCGGATGGGTGGTATCGCAGGCATTTCTTGCGCTGGTGGATGAGAAGAAATGTAAGGTTTCCGCAGGTTCGGATGCAGGGGAGGCCGCCTGGTTCTTTATCGATATGGAAAGGGAAGAACTGAAAAAGCATGTGAAGAAGGAAAGCGCCGGGATCCGCACCAGATATAAGTTGAAGCTGGAAAATGAAATGGCACAGATCTCTGCCGAAGTGGAAGAGATACGGACCTTTGAAAAACACCATGAGAGGACAGAGTACCGTATCGTGGAAAATGAGGGACTGGCCTTTGACCATGCCGAGATCATCGTCCGGGCCTTTCAGGCGCTTCGTGAAAGAACGGCACAGTCCGGCCGGATCGTCTTTGATCTTATGCCTGAGAGCTTCACACTGTACAGTCTTCAGGAGGCGCATGAGATCATACTGGGAGAGAAGCTTCTGACGCCGAATTTCCGGAGAAAGGTTGCACCTCTTGTGACGGAGACTTCAAAGGCAGTTGCAACAGGTGCCGGCCATCGTCCGGCGAAGCTTTTCAAGAGAAATCTGGATGCATTTTATGAGTAATTTTTCTCAGAATAAGTAAGGACGTCGACAGTGGGAGAATATACAGACGAAAAGTGGTTCCGACAGGTCTCCGGGTCAAAACAGGGGATGGCTGATGCGTCGGAAGATATGCGAAAGCGCAGCGTCATCGTATCCACTTATCGGCAGGAACAGGATCTTCAAAACCCCAGTCCTCTTCGGCGGCGTGAGAAACAAGAGTAAATCCGTTCTTCTTCAGAACCGCGGCGGATGCCTGATTCTCAACCATGGTGCTGGCGGCGACGATCTCGAGGTTCATATCCCCGGTGAGATAACTGACCAGCAGCGACAGCGTTTCGGAAGCGATACCCTGCCCCCAGTACCGCTCCAGAAGGCGGTAACCTACGCTGACTTTATGAAGCTCTTCCCGGTAGCCATAGAACTCTGCGAGACCCGCGAAGTGTCCCTCCACATAGATGCCCAGGATCATAGAGTCCTTAAGGCATTCGTCGTACAGGTGACTGATCACATAGGATGGATCCTCATATTTCTTCTCAAATAGAAATGTTGGCAGATAGCGATATACATTATCATTTTCCGTAAGTTCCCGAAGCCCTTCCGCATCCTCCTGTGTGATTCTCTTCAGGGTCACCCTTTTTCCCTTCAGCGTCGGGATCTTATCAAATAGTCCTGCTTTCTCATTTTTCTCCTTAAAAATGGAGATCACCACAAACACAATGAGGATAAAAGGATAGATCAAAAACGGGATCAGGCTGAAGCCGGTCAGACCGGACAGGTTAGCTGCCACCAGAAGCTGCGCACCGTATGGTAGGATCCCCTGGGTGATGCAGGAACATGTGTCCAGAATTGAGGCAACTTTTCTGGGCTCTACGCCGTATTCACGGCTGATATCCTTGGCGATGGGCGCCGCGATGACGATAGCCACAGTATTGTTGGCCGTTGCGATATCCATAAATGCAGTAAGAATGGCGATACCGAACATTCCGCCCCGCTTCGATCCTGCTTTCCGCCGGATCAGGGAAAGGATATAGGCAAAGCCTCCGTTTTCTCTCATCAATGCAGCTATGGATGCTACAAGTACCGTAACGATTATGGTTTCAAACATGCCGGAGATCCCGGTTCCCATGGAGGCAAGCGACGAAGAATAGGTAAGTGAACCGCTGAAGAAGCCCACCAGCGTAAAAAGGAAAAGGCCGGAGAGCAGCACCAGAAAGACATTGACCCCCAGGATGGAAAGGATCAGCACTGCAAAATACGGCAGAGTCTGCCATACATTGTAAGGAAATTCTCCTGTGACATTTCCGTCACTGACAATGGCGTAGACCATCAGGATAACAAAGGTTATGGCCGCCGCCGGCAGCGCTATCCGGATATTTGTGCGGAATTTGTCCTTCATTTCCACGCCCTGGGTTTTGGTTGCTGCGATGGTTGTGTCGGAGATGAAGGAAAGGTTATCCCCGAACATCGCGCCGCCTACCACTACACCGGTCAGAAGGGCCTTGGAAAGACCACCGTTTTCGGCCAGTGCAACAGCTATCGGGACAAGCACCGTGATGGTTCCTACGCTTGTTCCCATGGACATGGAGATCAGACAGGAAATGAGAAAAAGCCCGGGGATGGCGAACCGTCCGGGAACGATACTGAGAAGGAGATTTGCCGTACTGTCGGCACCTCCGGCTGCGCCGGCGATCCCGCTGAAGGCTCCGGCCAGGATAAAAATGAACAGCATGACGACGATATTGTCGTCACCGATGCCTTTGGCGCATACGTGGATCTTCTCGTCAAAGGTAAGTGACCGGTTCTGTAAAAAGGCAGCAACGAGAGCAATGGAAAATGCCATAACTACTGAAACTACATAGAATCCCATGACACCGTCTTCCGGGTTGATATACTGGAAATATATGCCGTTTCCGAGATAAAGGACCAGGAAAAGGGCAATGGGAAAAAGGGCTTTGACGTTAGGTTTCTTCTTTTCTTCTGCCATGATGCAGGTGTCTCCTTGTTTTATCGGTTATCGATGATTTTTTCTATATCGGTTATGGTAGTTCTCCATATCAGTCGGTTATTATGCCTTTCTATACCGGTCGGTTATTATGCCTTTCTATACCGGTCGGTTATGGTGCGTCTCATTAATTTATATCATTTCATATGACATATGTGCAACATTGTTGTTTCCTTTTTTTCATGAGCGTTGTTTCCTGTGCAGCTGAGTATGTAATATGCTGTAGTCCCGCCTTCCTTAGCACAAAACCGGTACTCAGATTCTGACCGGTGACGGTGTGACGTTTGTGTGACAGAGTAAGTGATATAATCACGAAGTATAATAACCTCGGACAGAGGTAAGAAAAGGAGAAAAGAAATATGCAGATTACAACCTTTAACCCCATGATACTTTCCAATAATGCAGATGAGGTCATCAGCCTTTTCGAGGCACTGGGCTTCGAAAGACGCCATCAGGTAGACAATATTGATGATAAGGATATCAGCAGTGTTCGTATGAAGGACGCCAACGGTTTCTATGTTGATGTTGCCAGGGTGGAAAAATTACCGCAGGATATGTCAACGATCCGTATGAATGTGCGTGATTTTGATGAGGCTTATGAATTTCTGAAGTCCCGGGGCTTTAAGAATGCCCGTGGAGAGGATCATGTGGTTGAGTCAGCATCGGCAAAATCCTGCCTGATGATCGCACCTTCAGGTTTTTCGATCCAGCTCACGCAGCACATCAGAAAAGAAGATAAGTAAATGAAAATATCATCCGAGGATCTTTTTTATAACATCTGACTGCGGATATTCCGGAGCAGCGCTGTAGATATTGATATATCTGCTGTCGCTGCTCCGGTCTTTAAATGCAGGGAAAATGAATCCGAATTCAGGCTTCCCGGGTTCATAATCCTCATCGGTAGGTGCAACGGCACAGACAAGAAAGTCATATACTTCCTCTGAGCCTTCGATCCATGCGCCGTCCGTACCCTTTACGGGTACATCATAAGACCCGTAGAACATAAAGATGCAGTACCCGGAATCCGTATGATAGCATTCGCCCATCAGCTCATAAAAAATACTGAGCAGGGAATCATCCTTCATCCCGTCCTGCTTCATGGCCGTAAGAAGTGACCACATGCCGTTACGCCGTTCTTCACCATCAGGAAAACGATATTCCTTCAGCTGTTCATTTGTTTTTGCAAAAGGGACCGACTTTGCCATCTCCAGATTGCGTTTCATTTCCCCGGGCTTCAGCCTTCCGAAATGCAGGTTAAATGTACTGTGGTCGTAGCCCTCCTCATCCATGTAGGCCCCTGCGATCCTTGCAAAACAGTTTCGTGCCGGCGTCATGCGGCGGGTAAGCTCCAGCATATCATCTCTGTTGATCATTTTATATCTCCCTGAAAGTAATCATCGGATCCGTGACCCGCCCGTTCATGCTTTGCAGGCACGGTGAATTTTGCATACTTTGGAACAGTATAGCATAAAAAAAGATGAAGGGCTTATTTATTATATTCGTTATTATGTTATAATAAACCTGTTGGCCATTTAGTTAAGTGATCATGAAGGAAGGTAGAAGGATGGGTTACGGAGAAGAATCACTCAGCAGGGAACAAAAGGAACAATTTGAAAATGCGCTGAAGATACAGGATCATGCTGACCGTTACCGTGTTGAAGGCATCGATTATATGTCAGGCTTCGTATGGAACGGTTTGGGAACTGAAACCGAGCGCTCCGAATATGAGAAAAGGGTTGAAAGATCAAAAGCCCGGCATGAGATCTTTGAAAATAGTGTCAACAGGCAGACCGGAGCTTCGGAACAGAAGCTGAAGCAGTATTCGGAAGAAATGATACAGCGTTCGATGTGGCTGAAAAACCCCCATATTCCGAAAAAGGCGGATATCGACAGTGAGCATAAAAGGGCGGCGGAGACCTTCGGATTAAAGAGCCTCAGCTGGAATCAGAGAACGAAACGGGGAAAGAAATTCAAGAATAAAGCCGTATTACAGGCTCAAATGATAAACACCATGAAGAAATGCAATATCCAGAGGGATGTTGCCATGTCGATGATAATGGAGAGCAGTGGTTCGGCTGTTCTCATGCAGGACAAGGATTATCTTGAAAATATCGGCAATGAGAATAATGTGGATCTGGTTGCCCCCATAATGAAGGATTTTGCTTTTCTTGATGCTCAGGATATTTACCGGGAACGTGAAACGGACAGAGATTATATTGACGGGACGACGGAACTGGCTGCCAGTGACCGGATGCAGAAAATGGCGGATCCGAAAACCAGGAACGATGTATTTGTCAGGTTACTGGAAAGGTTTGCGGACCTTGATCTGAACAAGTTTAATTACGGATCCGAAGATAGTTGCCGATATGGCAGTGGCGGACGAATTATCCTTCATTTCCTGGGATGACACGAATGATCGTCCGGCGTCATGTATATTATGCGAGCATAACGAGGATCTGATAACGGTGCTGTATCTGGCAAACTTTACCAAAGATCCCAATCGTCTTGTAGACGTACTGCGTGCCATGAAGGATGCTGTTGTTCGTCAGAAGCTTGAAGAAAACGAGCTTTTGTTTGTGACCATGACCGATGACATGCGCAGGGTTGCGGAAAAGCTTGTATCGACGGTGGACGGCCTGAAACCGGAGTGTAATGTGGTGAGCGGGATACTGATGCTGGCATGACAGTTATGTATGAAAAACGGGAGGTAGGTGAAAATGGGCAGGAGAAAAAGATTATGCGGTGCGATCCTTATACTGGGGTTAATGCTTCCGGCGGTTGTCATGGGTCCGGACTCCGGTGCGTATGCTGCGGCCGGAACCTGGAAACACGACAGTAAAGGCTGGTGGTATGCATATTCGGGAGGCTCATATGCGAAAAACGAGTGGGTGAAGTCCGGCGGTAAATGGTATTATTTTAAGGCAAACGGTTACATGGCTACCGGATGGGTGAAATCCGGAAATAAGTGGTATTACTGTGCCAAAAGCGGAGCCATGGTAACGGGATGGAAGAAGATTGACGGTAAGTGGTATTTCTTCGATGATAACGGTGCGGCCGTAAGGGGATTTACGAACGCGGATGACGGCGCCTGGTACTATCTTGGTAAGGATTATGCCATGAAGACCGGATGGGTAAAGGTCGACAAGGAGTGGTATTTCTTTAATTCGAAGGGCGCCATGGTTTTTGGCTGGATGAAGCGCGGCGGCAAGGTATACTATTTTGACGGTAACGGATGTATGGTGACCGGCGAGCAGGATATCGATGGCGTGACATATACCTTCGGCGATGACGGGGCACTGACGGCCGATAATGACGGCGGTTTCCTGAAGGGAAGCTGGTCGGAACCTCTTGCAGCGAAACTGACGGACAGCCTGAAAGGCATGTTTACAGCTGCAATAGGTGACAGTGAGTATGACCTTGGTTCCTGCATATTGATGGCTGATCTGGGAGCTCAGACGGAAGAGGAGACCGATCAGATGTTCCTCTGCAGGATGACCGGGGATGACGACACCGGACGGTATGCGATCATTACGATACACGAAGGTATGGTGGGTGAGGAAATGATGCGCACGGTTAAATCTGTTTTAATCTGTGCTGAAGAAGTTCCCGGCGGATATAATGATGCTGCCTCCATTTTCCTTGACAGTAATTATGTGGTGGTTTCCGAAGCGTTAAAGGCCTTTGACGAAGCATCAAAGGATATGCCCGATGTAAATTACAGGCCGGCGGCGGTTCTTTCTTCAAAGACCTCCTACGGAACCGACTACCGTCTTCTCTGCTGCGTGAAGGAAGGGATTCCCGAAAAGGAGGGATTCTTTGCGGTTGTTACTGTAAATGTACCATCCTCCGGAAAGCCACAGATCACGGGTATTACACCTTTTAGTGAATAATGAGGGTGATCTATCTGCTTTACGTGAGGAGGACTGTCTCTTTATCGTATATGGGCTCTTGCTATGAATAAAAAAAAGATTGGTATTTTTTGGATCATCTCTGTTGTATGCGCGATCATAGCCGCATCGGTTATCTGTTCCGATGCGGCTTATGCCGGTGAGTCCGAAACAAAGACGGTCCGGGTCGGATACTATGAGAATGAGGTATTTCAGGAGGGTGCACAGGAGGGAACGGTAAAAACCGGTTATGCTTATGAGTATTATCGCAAGCTCTCCGAGTATACGGGCTGGAAATATGAATATGTATACGGCGGCTTCGGAGATCTGTATCAGATGCTGCTGGACGGGGAGATAGATCTTCTTGCAGGCCTTGCCTACAGAGAAGAACGGGCGTCCCTGATCGGCTACCCGAAGAGCATAATGGGTCATGAGTCATATTATCTCGTCAAGCATGAAACGGAATTAAATATTACCGCAGATCCGGCTACAATGAACGGAAGCAGGATCGGAGTACTGGACAGCGCCATGGTCAGTGTGCTGAACCGGTTTCTGGAAGATAACAATGTGAAAGCAGAGGTTGTTACATATCCCGAGTATAAACAGCTTTTTGATGCTTTTGATTCCCATGAGGTGGATCTTCTCGCTGCGGAGAGTGACGGCGCTCACGGAAGGGAAAACTCGGAGGTGCTTACAGTATTCGGAGTATCGGATTATTACCTCTGTGTAAATATCCACCGGCCGGACATTCTGGAGGAACTGAATTCCGCCCAGGCACTGCTGGAGGCGGAGGAGCCGAATTACCTGAACTCACTGAGCGCCAGATATTATTCCGTCAGTGTTACGGCCCGTGCTTTTTCACAGGCCGAACGCGACTGGATGGAAAAAAATGATACGCTCAGAGTCGGATACCTTGAGAATTATCTGCCCTACAGCGACAGTGATGACAAGGGCGAAGTCACCGGCATAGTAAAGGATATTATCCCCGCAATTCTGAAAAGCGTTGAAATGCAGGATGTAACGGTTAAATACAGCGGATACAAAAGCTATGATGATATGATCGCCGCTATCGGTTCCGGTGACATAGATGTGGCGTTTCCCGTGGGCGGCGGATTGTATTATTCCGAGGAAAACGGTATCTATCAGTCGAATGCGGTTTCTACTTCGCCGGCAGTGCTGATATATAAGGGCGAATTCAGTGAAAAAAGTACGTCGCATTTTGCCGTAAATGAAAATAACCGTATGCAGTATTACTTCGTACGTACCAATTATCCTGACGCTGAGATCACATACTATCCTTCCAGTGATGAATGCCTTCATGCGGTGCTGGCGGAGGACGCCGGATGTGTAACGCTGAACGGTCTTCGCGCAAATGATATTCTTAGAAACAGGGAATATGAGGATCTGTCCATTTACCAGACCGGATATAATGACTCCAGATGCTTTGGTGTGGAGATAGGCAATGAAGGACTGCTTAAGCTTTTAAACCGCGGGATCATGGTGCTTGGCAGCAATTATGCCCAGAGTATATCCTACCGTTATACAGGAGGACTGTATTCCTATGACTTTGTGGATGTTATCCGGGATCATCTCCTTCTTTTCATTTTGATCATTTTTGCCGTTGCAGGTATCATAGTCTTCTTTCTGGTGCGTGATATGCGGCGTACAATGAAGGAGATCAGAAGAAAAGAGCTTGCGGGAAAGGAGCTTGAAAAGAAAAATAATGAGCTTGCCGAGAGCCAGAAGGCACTGTCCGATGCGCTGATCACCGCAGAGAATGCCAGCCGTGCGAAGACAGCATTTCTGAATAACATGTCACATGATATGCGCACGCCCATGAATGCCATAGTAGGCTTTACGGCACTGGCGGAATCCCATATAGATAACAGGGAACAGGTACGGGATTATCTCGGGAAGATATCGGTTTCCAGTCAGCATCTGCTGTCACTTATCAATGATGTGCTTGATATGAGCCGTATCGAAAGCGGGAAGGTGACAATAGAAAATTCGGATGTACATCTGCCGGATGTGATCAGGGATCTCGGGATGATCATTCAGTCCGGCGCCAATTCAAAGGGGATAGAACTGATCATAGATACGCAGGATGTGACACATGAGGATATAGTAACCGATAAGCTCCGCCTGAATCAGGTACTGCTGAATATACTGTCCAATGCCATCAAATTCACTCCGGCCGGCGGGACCATCGGATTTTTTATTACGGAAAAGCCTTCCCCGGCGGAGAATGAGGCTGTGTTCGAATTCCGTATAAAGGATAACGGGATCGGCATGAGCGAAGAGTTTCAGAGGACCATATTTGATGCCTTTACCCGTGAGAGGACCAGTACTGTCAGCGGTATCCAGGGAACGGGACTCGGAATGGCGATCTCCAAGAATATCGTAGATATGATGGGCGGCACTATAAGCGTAAGCTCGGTCGATGGGCAGGGCAGTGAATTTGTACTGAACCTTCCCTGCAGGCTCAGCGATACACGGGTGAAGGATGAACGTACATCTCAGCCGCAAGATAAGCAGCCTCAGCATATTACGGATGCCGGTGATACGGATGAGGAGAATAAAAGCTCCGGGGAGCTGCCCGATCTCAGAGGGAAGCGGGTACTGCTTGCTGAAGACAACGAAATGAACCAGATGATCGCGGAAGAGATATTAACCGAGTCGGGCCTTTCGGTTGAGATCGCCGGAGACGGTGTTGAAGCTCTGGAAAGGATCAAAAATGAGCCCGCGGGATATTTTGATATTATTCTGATGGATATCCAGATGCCAAGAATGGACGGATATGAAACCGCAAAAGAGATACGGAGACTGGATGATGCGTTAAAGGCTTCCATACCCATAGTTGCAGTTACGGCAAATGCATTTGAGGAAGACCGTCTCATAGCCATGGAGGCAGGCATGAACGGGCATCTGGCCAAGCCTTATGATGTTCCTGCGATCATGGAAATGCTGAAAAAACTGTTGCTTTAGGCCCATCTGTGATATTCTCTATATGAACCGCAGTGTTCTGTAAACTGACTTTTAAAGTACTTGAAAATCGGCGAAAAATCAACTTGAATGGAGGACTGAAATGAGACGAAATCCTGACACCTATCTGCTCTACGAATACAAGAAGATACGATAACAGGAGGCTGAATGATGAATTCGATTGTTTTATACACTGAAGAGATAGATGATGTTGAGCTTGCGGCGGAGGAGTTATTCTCGCAGGCATCCGACTTTAAATTCATGGAGAACAGTCTTGGTATAATCTTTCTGGATGTGGAAGCGGAATATGAGGAATTATACGGGCTGCTCAGAGAGAAATGGGATTTCCCCATAGTGGGCGCAACCGCCATCGGAACACTTACCGGACGGGAGGGATACAGCAGGAGCGGTATCTCCGTTATGCTGCTGACAGCAGATGACTGCAGGTTTGCGGTAGGAATGACAGAGGGGCTTTCCGTGGAGGATTACCGTGAGCCCATCAGGAAGACCTATGAAATGCTTGAGCAGGAAACCGGCGGTGAGGAGGTAAAGCTTGTATTCACTCTGGGAGGAAAAGCAGCGGGTATGTCGGGAGACGATATTATAAATGCTCTTGATGAACTCGGAAAGAAGGTAAAGGTATACGGGGCCCTGGCTTCGGATATGTTCACTTTCTCGGACTACCGTGCCATTTATAACGACAGGATAGAGTTCGGAGAGCAGGTTTTTGTGCTTATAACCGGCAATGTAAATCCCAGATTCCTCAGCATCAAATCCCTTTCCGGAAAGGCAAATTTCTCCTACGAGGTGACTCAGTCGAAGGGAAATATAGTATATCGGCTTGGTAACGGAACCTTCCTGGAGGCATTGGAAAAATCAGGATTCAGTGCGGATAAGGATCTTGTGGTTGCCGAATATATCCAGACACCTTTTATTACCTCATATGAAACCTCCGGGGGAATACATGTGGAGGCATCCCGGAATCTGACTATGCTGAACCGCCGGGATGGAAGCGGAATGTTCCTTGGGGGTATATCGGAGGGTTCCTCCCTTGAGATCGGTCTTCTCAACCGGGATGATGTGAGAAGCACCGTGAAAAAAGCCTTTGATGAGATAATCGAATGGCTTAAGACAGAGGGAAAGGACTGCAAAACCATACTGTGCTGTTCCTGTGCGGCCCGTTTTCTTGCCCTTGGCAACAATGGCATGATGGAGGCGGAGAGCTACCGGGGCAGGCTGCCTGAAGGGGTTTCCCTGATGGGTATGTATTCCTACGGTGAATACTGTCCGGTTGGCGATGAGGAATGGAGCAATGTATTTCATAATTCCACATTTACGATCTTATGTATGTAACAAATGAATGGGAAACCGGTGGAGAGGAAGATGGAAGAGCAGAAGGATTTGCTTAAGGAATATAAACTCAGGATAAAGAAGCTTGAGCGGGAAAACCGACGCCTGCAGACTGAGAGTGAGATACTGAAAAACATGAATGAACAGGTCAGCAGGACTCAGCGGTTTTTTCATGAGGAAAATCAGAGACAGATATGTTACAACAACCAGCTGCTTAAAACTTCACCGTATATACTGGTGATGGTCAACGAAAAGCTGGAAACCGTCATGGCATCGGATGTATTCTTTCAGGTCACCGAAGTGAGCAGGGATGCCGTAAAGGAAGGAATGAAGCTGTCCGAAGCGTTCTCGGGATTTCTGATGGAGGATGAGTTGAAAAGCTTCCTGGAACGCTGTGAAAAGGTATTGGAGAGCCATGGGACGGATACATATCTGCTAACCACCGGTGCGGATGATAAAGAATGCTTCTATCAGGTGGACATCTGTTATTATCTGGCACAGAACGAGGATGCAAAGGGTCTCAGTATCATTTTCTCCGATATGACGGAGATCGTGGAAGCAAAGGAAAAAGCCGAGAATGCCGATAAGGCAAAGAGCAATTTCCTTGCAAATATGTCGCATGAGATCCGCACCCCCATGAATGCGATAAGCGGTATGGCGGAATTTATCCTTCGGGACAGTACGGATGAGGAGGCCAGGAAGAATGCGGCCATGATCAAATCCGCAACAAAATCCCTGATAGCCATCATCAACGACATCCTGGATTTCTCAAAGATCGAATCCGGAAAGATGGAGATAATAAATGAGACCTACAGCCTTTCCTCGCTTATCAACGATGTTACGACGATGATACGTATCCGGCTGGAGGATAAGAAGGTATCCCTGAAGACAGACGTGGATCCGAAGCTTCCGGACAAGCTGTACGGTGACGAGGGGAGGATCAAACAGATACTGATCAATCTCCTGAATAATGCGGTGAAGTTTACCGCCCAGGGAGAGATAACCTTTACCATGGGCTTCTCAAAAATGTCTGAGGACCGTATACGGCTGCAGATCAGCGTGGCGGATACGGGGATAGGGATCAAAGAAGAGGAACTGGGAAAGATCTTTGACAGCTTTACCCAGGCTGATACCAAGAGAAACCGTTCAATCGAGGGAACGGGACTGGGGCTGGCTATCTCCCGGAAGCTGGTGTCCATGATGGGGGGCGAGCTTCGGGTCAGCAGTGAGTACGGAAAGGGATCGGTCTTCTCCTTTGACATCGTGAATGAAGTAAAGGACTGGGGAGCTATTGGAAATCTCAGCGAAAGCATTAAGAATATCCGCCTGGATGCGTATGAGACCATGATCTACGCTCCGAAGGCGAAGATCCTGGTGGTGGATGACAATAAGCTGAATCTTAAGGTGGCACAGGGTATACTGAAGCCCTACGGCATCGTGCCGGATTGTGTGGAAAGCGGAGCGGAGGCTCTGATAGCCGTACAGAAATGCGAGTATGATCTGATCTTCATGGATCATATGATGCCGGTTATGGACGGAGTTGAGACCATGCAGAAGCTCCGTAAAATGGAGGGCGGAGAGGATATGCGTATCGTGGCCCTTACCGCAAATGCCCTGAGCGGGGTTGAGACCCGGTATACCGAGGCAGGCTTCGACGGTTTCCTTGCAAAGCCCATAGAGCCGAAGGAGATGGAGGCCCTGCTGCAGAAGATGCTTCCGGAGGAATATATCCTGCAGGCAAAAGCAGGTGCGGAAAGCGGGGATCACCTTGAAAAAAAGCAGGATGATCCGGAGATAATGGAGTTTCCGTCACCGGGAGATGATCCGGAGATAATGGAATTTCCGTTATCGGATGATGAGGATATCCTTGAATTCTCTTCGGATGGAGGAGACGATGCTTCGCCCGGTGAGGATGTCATACTGGACCGCCTTTGCGGTCTTGGACTGAATGTGACTGAAGGGCTGAATTATTTTATGAACCAGAAAGCATTCTACCTTGAGATGGTGCGGGATTATGTGACGGAGTGGAGTAATAAAGAAAAAGAGCTTGAATCATCCTTTGCTGCAGAGGACTGGAATTCTTATAAGATCGTTATACATGCCATGAAAAGTGCGTCCAAAATGATCGGAGCGGATGAGCTCTCGGCCGGGGCGAGGGAACTGGAATTGGCGGCCATAGACGGAAAGAGTTCATACATAGTCGAAAACCACCGGCAATATATGGACAGTTGTGAAAAGCTTATAGGTGAGTTGGACGGAAAGCTCAGGCATCAGTGATAAACAGAAGAGACTCGTCGTTACCGGCGGGTCTCTTTTGAATTCGGTGTATGCCGGACAGTTACTTTTATGGTAAAATGATCCTACGGATACCCTGAGAGATCAGGCGGCGGGGCAGGAGTATAGTTCATGTATGCGGAGGTGATGGGTGAATGGACTTTAAGTATGAATTTTACAGTGAAGGTTTTTTCGGCTATGGTGAAGAAGGGGACTATCATGCATATGGTCTTCACTTTTTTATACCCATACTGCTTTTTGCCGCGGCAGTAGTTTTTACGGTTTTAAAGAAGGATAAGATCAGGGCATGGAAGGGAGAAAAGACGCTCCGTTTTGTAATGGCATTTATAATGATGATCATAGAGATGTCCTACTATTGGCGGGTACTGTATGTCGGAAATGAAAATGACGGGAAGTCGCTGATGACGAGGCTGCCGATCCAGCTCTGTGAGTGGGGAGCATACTGTGCCATTTTCATGATCACATCCCTGAGTGATACCCTGTTTGGGCTGATTTTTTATATTACTCTCATCGGAGCCGGTATAGCAGTACTTTTTCCGCAGACGGTTATTTCGGATTGCGGTCCGGGATATTTCAACTACTATCATTTCTGGGGTGAGCACCTGCTTCCGATCTTTGCTGTAATCTATGCCATGATCGTGCATGACAAAAAGCCCGGCTACCGGTTCATCTGGATATCCTATGCCGCGATGCTTCTGCTGACGATCCCGGCGACGGTGTTGAATATGAAATATGAAGATGCGAATTATCTCTATCTCAAACAGGATATTTCCTTTATGCCGGATTCCTATGGATGGCGAATAGTTGTATATTCGGTCATCATGCTCCTTCTGTTCCATATACTCTGGGGGATCTGGTATCTGATCGAACGGAAAAAAAGAAAACGGCCTGATAAGACCGATGGGGATATAATCAACGAAGCTACATAAGGAGGGACCCTTGGAACGCGAGATCATATTGGAGGTAAAGGATCTTCATAAGATATACGGCGCGGGAGAAAATGCCGTAAAGGCCCTGGATGGGATAGATCTTAAGATATATTACGGGGAGCTTCTTGTGATCCTCGGAAGCAGCGGCAGCGGAAAATCCACGCTTCTCAACATGCTCGGAGGGATGGATGTTCCGAGCAGCGGGAACGTTCTTTTCCGTGGTAGGGATATTGCGGGATACAGGGACAGAGAGCTGACGCAGTATCGCAGGGATCATGTGGGCTTTGTATTCCAGTCCTTTAATCTGATCGGTGAGCTTACGGTCCGTGAAAATGTGAAGCTCACTGCAGATCTGAAAAGTGATCCGGATATAGTGGATAAAATCCTGGAGGTCCTGGGAATTTATGAAAAGAAGGATATGTACCCCTCTCAGTTATCGGGAGGACAGCAGCAGAGAGTGGCTATAGCCAGAGCCCTTGCCGGAAATGCGGGAATACTGCTGTGTGATGAACCTACAGGTGCGCTGGATTATGAAACAGGGAAACAGATCCTTGCGCAGCTGCAGGAACTGTCCGGGGTTCATAATAAAACCGTAGTCATAGTCACTCACACTAAGGAGATATCCATGATGGCGGATCGTACGGTGACCATGAAGGACGGCAAGATCATACTTGAGTCTGTAAACGAAGCCCCGGTTCCTGCGGAATCGATAGAATGGTAGGTTACATGTTCACAGGTAACGATAGCGAGGAGAAATGAAGAACAGCCTGCTGCGCGTCATTACAAAAAAATACATAAGACTACTTTTTTCTATGCTGTTGGTTTCCTCCCTGGGATGCTGTATCATGACCGGTATGGCCAACGGCTTTTTGTCGTTGAGAGAGTCTCTGAATGAGTTCATCGGGGATATGCAGTATCCGGATGTGATCATCGAAACGAAGATGACCACCAAAGATACGGCGGACCGGGTACGTGAGATCGAAGGCGTTGAAGCAGTGGATGCCAGGCTGACGGGAAATCTTGTCCTGATCGACAGGGAGGGCAGGTATATTTCCGTTGAGGCGATGACCTGTGACGAGAAGGAATTCCAGAAGTTTTATTATTGGGAAAAGCTGGACGTAAAGGCAGACTACCCTATCCTTCTGGAGCACGCCTTCTGCGAGAGCAAGGGAATTCACGCAGGTGACGTGCTGGAGGTCCGCCTGGGTAAGGAGGCAAGGGAATGCACGGTTTGCGGCGTGGTATCCAGAGCGGAAACCATAGCCACTCCCCGCATCGGCCAGATGAAGGTATCATCTACCGATATCTGTTATATGTATATTCCCATGTCCGTTCTTGAAAATGAGAAAAAGGGTTACGCAAAGGCAAAGGAAGAGTGGGATGAGAAAGACCGGGAGTACAGGGAAGCAAAGGATAAAGCGGTTTCGGAGCACGAGAAGGCCCTGAAGGAAATAACCGATGCCGAAAGGGAGCTGGAAGAAAAAGAGAAGGAACTGAAAAAGGGCATAGAAGATGCGGAGGAACAGAGGAAAACTCTGGAGCAGAACCGCAGTGAGCTGCTGCAGAAAATGCAGGAGCTGGATGAACTGGAGAAGCAGCTTCCGTCAATGAAGGCTGAACTGGCGGAGGGTGAGAGTAAGCTTGAGCAGGAAAAGCAGAAGCTTGCGTCGGCAAAAGCGGAAGTGAGCGGAAAGCGGAGGGAACTCGATCAGGCGAAAAATGAGCTGGACAAAAAGATCAGCGAGCTGAATTCAAAGCTCAGTGAGGCTCAGGCGGAGATCGACGCAAACAGCAAAAAGATCGCAGAATGGAAAGAATTTATCAGGAGGATAAGGAATAACGGCCTGATACGCGTGATCTCGGAGAATATAACGCTACCGGAGAATTCCTATGAACTCGGCTCCGCCATAGTATCCGAGATCGACGTTATCCTTTCGGATACGGATTATGTGATCTCCATGTTAAATAAGCTTAAGGACAAGGTAGGGCGGTTCGGTGCCAATCCCATACTTGAGTCCATGGAATGGTACGCTTCCACCATGCGGGCCCTGAGAACCCGTATGTCCGATGCGATTGACCGGCTGGCGGTACCGGCAGTGATCCGGAGGATAAGGGATAAGGTCGTATCCGCAGGACGGCTGATCATGGATAAATTCATCCGGGGCAGCAGGACGGCGTCGGAGGTTATAGATGCCGCAGGTGCCTATATAGATGAGCTGGAAGGACAGATAGGGGAAGCAAGGAAAAAGCTGGCGGAATATTCCGGATATAAGACACAGCTTGACGAAGGGGCCGCGACCATACAAAAGGGATATAATGAACTGGCTGTATATGAGGCAGAGATCAGGGCAGGAGAAGAAGAGATCCGCAGGGCTGAGGCAGAGCTGGAGGCAAACAGAAAGAAGATCAGCGACGGAGAAGTGCAGATCACGGAGGGAAGGGAAAAGGCCGGTCAGTATCTTACCGATATAGAGAACGGACTCGCCGGGATCGAAAAGGGCATAAGTGACGGGAAGCAGGAGTTTTCGGATGCGGAAAGATCCCTGCGGGAAGCAAAGGATGAACTGGATGCCAGGTGGGCGACCGCACAGGAGGAGCTGTCCCGGGGAGAGGAAGAGCTGCGGAAATCGGAGGAGAAGCTGGCTATCCTCAGGGACTGTGATGAGCTGTGCGATCAGTTCCTGATAAGGGTATCGGAGGGCGCTGATCCGGAAGCTGTCCGGCTGAAGGCGGAAGCTGCCTTAAAGGACACCGGTATCAGGGAAAGCTTTACCTATCAGACCTCCTCACTCAAGAAAAAAGTGGATGTAAATGTCGATCCCATCGAGATAATGACATTATATGTGCCCATGATCTTCTTTGGCGTGGCGCTTATAGTGGTATTCCTTTTTATGAATCTTCTGGTACGCAGATGCCGCCGGGAGATAGGTATCTTCCGTGCGCTGGGCTTTTCAAAAGGAGCCGTCGTTCTGGAGTTCTGCAAGGTCAGCCTGGTCGTATCACTGGGTGCGATCCTTTTGGGATCTTTGCTCGGAGTGGCTGTGACAAGATTCATCGGCATATATTTCCGGGACTTTTTCGATCTCTATTTCATGCATTATCTCTTCAATTGGAAATGGTTTCTCATTGCTGTAACGATCACGGTATCGGTGGGGCTTCTGGCTACGCTCCTCAGTATGGGCTACGCCAACCGCGTTGCGCCTGCGGAGGCCATGACCCGTCCTGCGCCCCGGAATGCCTTCCATTCCGGCAGGTTCCTGAAGAACGGGAATTCATTTTTCAAATACTGCCTTTTTTCACTTTTACGGAATAAGGCCCGTTTCCTTTTTTCGGTGATCTGTCTTTCCGCATCGGTCATGCTGATCTTTATGGCTTTATCCTTCGGGGCATCAAAGGACAGGATACTGACCGGTTATTACGAGGACAGACTCAGGTACGACTGTGAGGTATTCTTCAGCGGCGACCCCACCGGGGAAATGATGGAACGGCTGAAAGAAACGGGATATGCAAGGGAGCCTGAGAAAGTAAGATATTATAAGAGGGTCATCCGTTTCGGCTCTGCTTCGGCGGAAACTTTGATCCAGGCTGTTCCGGCGGGCACGGATAAGATCAGGATCTATGATCACTCCGAAAAAGAGCTGCATCTCGGGAAGGAAGGTCTGATACTGGAGAAGCATCTTGCGGACGAGATAGGAGTAAAGGCCGGGGATGAGGTTATGATCGACGGGGTTTCCTTCCCGGTAACGGATATCTCCGAACAGCATGAAGGCAGGGTTCAGTACATTTCCCTGGAGGAGGCGGAAAGCCTTGGGGAACCGGATAGCTATGCTCTGCTGCTTTATACCGATGCCAATAAGGAGGTGGAACTGGTTAAGGCACTGTCTGAGGAGGACGGATATATATTTGCCTCCTTTGTGGATAAGAATTATGAGTACTGGATCAACGCCTTTAAGGGCTTTACTGCCAGCGTCATCATCGTGATTGCCTTCGCCGTAATAATCGGATCGGTGATAGTGACCAATACGCTTCAGGCTAATCTACTGGAGCAGAAGAAGGACCTGTGTATCCTGAGGACGCTGGGATTCCAGCGTTCCGAGCTGTCCTTCAGGATGTTCTTCCAGTCGATGCTTTATTATATATTTGCCTGTGTGGCAGGCATACCGGCAGGAGTGCTGGTGACGAAGGTCGTCTTAAAAAAACTGGAAACGGACGGCCGAAGTTATCCCATTGTCAATGCGCCGTATATCTATCTGCTTACGACAGGACTTGTTCTGGGATATGTCATTTTCGGCCATATCGTTTCCATGAGATCGCTGAAGCGATGGGATATTGTGGAAAGTGTCAAGGATAAGGAATAATTATGATATGAGGTCGATCCGTTCCCTGTCAGGCTCCAGTTCCCAGGCGTAGGCAAAAGCCAGAGCCAGCATGGCGCCCTGCAGCTTAAAGTGGCTGCCCATGGACATCAGGTAATTATCCAGACTGCCGTTCAGATAATATGAGGGAAGCTTAAGGCTGATCTCCATCTTTACCGAATGGATATCCGTATGCATAACGTAATTGTATTTTTTCTTCGAGACAAAGCAGGTTCTTTTATTGGTTACGACCATGCCTTCTTTTCCCTTTGAAAAGATGCCGGTATTTCCGTAAGCTATGATCTTCTCGCCGGGAAGAAAATCGGGAGAAAGGCGTTTCTTCAGGTCCGATATAAGGTTCTCATTTACTCCTTCTCCTGCCACTTCACTGTCATTCAGAAGGCGGCTGCAGATATGCTGCTTTATGGCTTCCGAGGTGACAAGTTCGTCTGTGCAGTGGATCAGTGAAAGAAGGCTTTCGGACACATCCTTGTTATAGTTTGAAAGGTAATCATAATCCCAAAGCAGATTATAACGTCTGTCATCCAGTATGGTACGGCCGGAGGATGCTCCGTTTTCCGGAGATGCCGCGGGCTGACCGATGGCAAATTCAGAATCGCAGAAGGGGCAGAGCATGCTCCTTCTGTTTTTGGAAAGAGTAAGAGTTCCTCCGCAGTTAGGGCAACGGTTGATATTTTCCATGGAAACCTCCTTAAAATGAAATATAAAGCGTACTATATATGAATAGTACCACATAATCCTGCAGAAGGTAATGGGCTTTTTGCGTAAAATAGCATTACAGTCAGGTGTTTTATGATATACTTGAAGGCAGAACTGTAATTATACAAGAGGATCGGGTTATGGCAGAGGATAAAGAGATAAACGGCGGTAAAGAAAAGAAGAAGGGCAGTCTGCTTTTGCAGATAGGTATCATTTTCGGGATCATTTTTATAGTGACGATAATCATCTTTGCGGTGATCCAGGTGGCCGGAAATACCATGACCTATCTGGAAGCTAAAAGAGAGTATCTTACGCCTATCCTGAAGAATACCCAGGAGCAGGAAGAAAAATACATCAATAATCTTGAGTGGTTCACACGCTATTGGAAGGAGCATCCCAAAGAGGTAAGGCAGGCGGCTCCGGCTTCCTCCATAAAGGATATGAACGCATATCTGGAGGACAGCGCCATGGTGGTATCCACGCTGGTTACACCGGCGGTCCTGGATGAACTTCCGGAGGACCGTAAGCTCACGGTGGCAGGTGTCGCTTACGCTAATTTCAACTCCTATCTGAGTCTGTCGCAGTGGCAGATGACAAATGAACAGATATATGTGGTGGATGTACATAAGGAAACTCTGGGATTTGTTTATGAGTACGGCGAGGATGTGGACAGGAATTTCCTTCATTTGGGAGAAATGATGTGGGAGGATGAGGAGGATATACCGCAATCGATCCGTGATTACTCGGAGGGTAAGACCACGGAGATACGCTTTGAGAGGCAGGAATCCCGTAAGGACGGAACCTATTACTATCTGGGCTTCTATCCTGTAGTAAAGAACGGGGAGATACTGTACGTGATCGGGATACAGCATGACTGGAGCGAGTACCATTCCAGACTTATCAGAAACCTCATCATACTGATCGCCATAAATGTGGGGATCCTTGTTATTTCCGGCTTTTTCCTGCTGCATTTTGTAAACCGGGCGGCACTGAGACCCCTTAAGAAGGTGCAGTATGCCGTAAGGAATTACAGGCAGGATAAGGACAGCTCGGAGGTTATCGAGAAGATGAACCTGATCACCCAGAAAAATGAGCTGGGAGATCTGTCGGATGATGTATCCGATCTTGTGATAGAGATCGACCGTTACAATGAGGAGAATTCCAGGCTGATCGGTGAAAGAAAGAGGGTCGAAGCGGAGCTTACCCTTGCCGCGGAGATCCAGAGGAGCGTACTGCCCAAAGAATTTCCGGCGGAAAAGGATTATCAGCTTTTTGCATCCATGACACCCGCAAAGGAGGTGGGCGGGGATTTCTACGATTTCTTCTCCATCGATGACACCCATGTGGGCCTGGTCATAGGGGATGTATCCGGCAAGGGCGTTCCGGCGTCACTTATCATGATGATCACAAAGAAGCTGATCAAGCAGTATGCCATGGAAGGGAATTCGGTGACGGAGGTTCTGAGAATGGCAAATCTGGCGATCTGCGCCGAGAACGAGAAGGAGATGTTTGTTACGGCATGGTTCGGTATCCTGGACCGTACCACGGGGAAGATAACCGCTGCAAGTGCGGGACATGAATACCCGATACTGAGGGACGGAACGCCGGAATTCCGCCTTATGAAGGACAGGCACGGATTTGTACTCGGCGGCATGGACATGAGCAGATACAGGGATTACGAGATCGTGCTCCCTCCCGGAGGAGTGCTGTATCTGTATACCGACGGTGCTGCGGAGGCCACCAGCCTTGATAATGAGCTTTTTGGCACGGACAGGATGCTCGATGCGCTGAACAAAAACCCGGATCTTCCTCCGGAGGGTCTCTGTAAAGCGATGGTCGATGCGATCGATGAATTTGTCGGAGAAGCCCCGCAGTTTGACGATCTGACCATGTTGTGCATCCGCTATAACGGATGGGAATAAAGACATTATGGAGGATATGGCTGTGCGATATACGATAACGTACCCCGGTATGAAGAGCGGGATTATTCTTATATCAATTTCTCTGCTGTTATGCGGATGCGGAAAAAAGGATGAGACGACAGAAACTGTGCCGCCGGCCGCGGAAGCCGGCACGACTGCACCTACGGAAGCAGTTTCCGGTACCGCTGACTCTGACAGAACCTTTACGCTTAAAAATATGACATATTATCTGGCGGATATATGGGCAGGTGAAGCAAGGGAGAATTACGATACCGTAAAATATGATCTGAAGGAATCGATGCTTATATTATCCGTGATGGAAGATAAAGGAGACCTTACCGATCCTTATGTACAGGCACAGTACAGGGACGGCCTGTCCGCCAATTACGATGCGGATATGACGCTTATCGAATGCGGCACCATAGGCAAAAGACTGGCCTTCGGTGTGACCGGGGATATAAAGATATCCGAAGAAGGATACAGCCTGTATATGTACGTTGTAAGAAGCAATGATAACTGGTATACCATTCAGTTTTTGCAGAAAAAGGGAGAAGATCATCAGAAGGAATTAAAGGAGTTTCTGAACGGTATCAGCTTCGGCGAGGAAGTGACGGCATACAATACTTATACCGCCGGATATCTGGAGTATACAGTACCCTCGGGCTGGCGGGGCGACGGGGTAATGAATGAAAGGGGAGCGGCATATTTCTATCCGGACCACGGTATGCTGATGGTTGAAGAGAGGGATTTTACTTCGGATCTTTCTTCCGCCGGAGTTCAGTCGTCGCTCATTGATGATTTTAACGGAGGCATGGAATCCGGCGGCATAGAACTGACGAATTCCTTTGTAACGGATGATCTCCATAATGCGATGACAGCGGCCGGAGAATGCGTGGTAAGCGGGAAGAAGATGCAGATAACCGCCTTGTATATACAGGCCGGAGAAAAATTATATAATCTTTCCATGGGTGCATTTGAAGGGCATTATATAGACTATGATACCGAAACGGACAGGATCTTTTCGTCGGTGAGGATACTTGATCCTGCCGGCCAGGGGGAACAGACGGAGCAGGAGTCCGGCATCAGGGACGAATTCAGGGAAACCCTGGATGGTTATGAGGAGTATTTCGATAAATACATTGAATATATAGAAAAATTCCAGCAGGCCTATGATCCTGATATTCAGGCGGAATATGAGAAATTCATAGAAGGATACGACGATGTTATGAAGAAGATCCAGGAGATGGATATCTCATCCCTGTCTCCGGAGGAAAATGCATATTATAACGAAGTGATGAACAGGATTAATGAAAAGCTGGCAGGTGTTTCGGCAACGCCGTAATATAGTGTTCATTGAGAAGGAGCCGCGACCTGAAGGGGATCGCGGCTCCTTTATCTTAGAGAAAGTCCTTGAGCTGGGTCATATTCTCGGTTGTAGTGTAGGAAAGAGGAATATGATATTCCGTCTCATAGATCTCCTTCCAGACATCGTAATTCTTTTTCATCATGATCTCTGCCTGCTGGCGGAGTGAGAGATCCTTCTCCGGAAAGATGGGAGGTGACACATGGATGGTATATTCCTGAACATAGAAACCGTCTTCACCCATCACATCCGAATCCTTCATGGTGATAAAGCAGGGCAGTACAGGCGCCGCGCTTCTTGCGGCACACTGGAAAGCACCTCTCTTTAAGGGCTTGGGTTTGCGGTAATTCCACCACATACTCTGCTCTGGGTAGAAAAGTACATAGTCACCGTTTGATATCAGTTCGGTCACGCCCTTATAGAATTTCTTCATGGTTGCGGCGTTGGATGAAAGCGGCAGCGTATTGCAGTGACGCATCAGAAAACCGTAGAATCCGGGGAAGGAGGTGTAATTACCCTCACGGATCACACGCCAGAAATTACGGTTCGGCTGCTCTGCGGCTTCATACGCCAGCTGGATGGCAAAGCTGTCAAAGGCATTGAAGTGATTGCAGGTGATCACGGCACCGCATTCCAGGTTTCTGAAATTTTCGATCCCTTTGATATCCTTAACAATGAATTTATTCTCTTCGATGAGCTGATCTATAAACTTGTGGGCCATTTTGAAGGCCATTTTTGTTTTGAGCTTTTCGGCCTTGGATTTACGAACATATTCGATCTCATCGGGCATGAGCATACGTCCCGGGGGGTCATTCTCAACATCTTCGTCGAAACGCCCTTCCCGCTCATACTGCTCGATCTTATTTAGGATATTTACACGGTCCTGATCACGCTTATCATGATTGACACGGTTCATAAAATTATCCTCTCTGTGAATCTCGTTTATTGCAAGCTGGATGAGGTTCTTCGATGACTGGACATCCTTAGCCTTATCGGCGTCGCTATAGGAACGCTGCATATTAAGCAGTTCCTCGTAGAATTCGGTCTCCTTCGCATATTTCCAGAAATACTCGCCGCATATACAGTATTCGTAATGCCACGGCTTGTTGACCATTATATAGTGGATCATCTTCGCCTGGTCCAGCGGATAGGGAATCTCCCCGAAGGTCTCGGTATTCCAGCGCTGGTCGAGCCAGTATACATGATCCTTACAGATAAGGTTCAGATAGTCCTCATCCTGTGTAACTACAAAATTGTAGTAGTGCAGATAGTCGATGAACTTATCAAGTACGAAATGCAGACGGAACTGCTCGCAGTTGATAAGCATGAGTCCTGCATTGAAGAAATTGTATCTTGATACGCCCACAACCTTCTCAACATAGGTGCCGAACTCACGGGTCTGCACCATGACCTGTTCGTGGCAGGCTCCAAGATAGGCATCGCCGATATCGGTCAGATAAAGCTGGCTTACATCTCCGAGGACCACAGTATCGCTGTCGAGATAGAGAGCCTTGGAATACTGAGGGAACATTTCCGCTATGAACAGACGGAAATAGGTGGTTTTGGAGTAGTAGTCACGCAGCGGAAGCTTATCCGATATTGAGTGCAGGTATGATGTGACATCAACAAAACAGATCTCAAAGTTCTCGTTTGCAAGCCGGTGTACCTTTTCCTTCATCTGATCCGAGATCTCTGTGTGAAGGATGTGCAGTATGTATTTGTAGTCCTTTGAAGCGTTCTTTATCATTGAGGACATAGATACGACGGTGAATTTTACAAAAGCATCGTCGCAGGCATAAAAGATTGGGATGATCTTTTCCTTCATGTTCACTCCTTTGGGGGTGGATTGATTATACTCAGGTATTTATCGTAAATGTCGTCAAACTGGTGGTATCTGAAGATGGAATGTACCTTCTCAATATGCCACTGCTTTATGTTATCGGTATGCGGATACGGCAGCCAGAACAGCCGCTTTGAAAAATGCCGCACCACCGTGTGTTTATGCAGGAATTTCTGATCGTTATACCTCTGTGGCAGCACCTTCCTTTTTGTTGTGGAACGTATCAGTGCGCTCTGATCCGCAAAGGTCAGCTTTTTCTTCTTTATCCACCATCGGGCCTTTTTGAAAAGACCGGTCTCGCGGGAAAGCTTCATGTTGAAGAGCAGAACCCCCGCATTGATATAATTCGGATAGAGCAGGTATTTACCGTAATGATCCCTTGCTGCCGCATATTCATAATCCGTAAGGTCGGTATCCCAGAGAAGCCGGATATCACGGTTGAACATGATGTCCGCGTCCAGATAAAGGAGCTTGTCGGGGATGCCTTTAACCACATCTGCAAAAAGCCGGATGAGGGTATAGGGCGAGCAGTAGGCTCCTTCATTGGGGCAGCCGGAAAAGGCTTTCATGTAGTAGGAGCCTACATCGTAAAGCTTTACGCGGTTCTGGCTGTTATACTCCTTTACGGTCGTTTCCATAGACCGGAGGTGCTCATCGGATATACAGGTGTATCTCTCGTCCAGGTGGGAAACGTCCATGGTAAAAATATGAAAGCAGAAAGGCTCTTCGGTCTTTGTACGCATAAGGATGGACAGCGCACAGGTGAGCATTCCGTCATATACTCCGTCGTTTCCGCAGAACAGAATATCGATCATGAGTTATTCTCCCGTTTTATATATCTGATCTGTACGTGGCTGGATCTGCCGGCTCTTTTGCACATACAGGTGTAAACCTTATCCCGGAGCTCCTTCCGGCGAAGCTTTAAGGGCTTATCCATATCCGGATAGAAGGGTCCGTCGATATAGGTGATTATCCTCGGATGTTTAAAAAAACTGCGTTTATGATAGGTATTGGTGAAGCAGTATACCGGAGCACCCAGCTTTGCGGGATAGGCAAAGGAGGTATCGGGGAAATTCCTGATCTTTGTATAATAAGGCCAGATATGCGCTTCGGGATATACGACCACGCTGTGTCCTTCCGCTATGCGGGTATCAATGGCATTCAGGAAATTCTTATACGCAGGGAGCTCGTCGGGAATCGGCAGAGCACCCAGGGAAGGGGTCACCTTTCCCAGGACAGGCATGGATACATTGTTGGGATGAACAATGATATAGTTGGTTTTCGGAAAATTTATCATGTTCGGAATGAATGCATCGCCTATGTCCTGTGTATGGTTGCCATACATGAAATATCCGTCTTTTTTGTGCTTTGAGAACTTATATCTCCCTTTGGCCTTATGTCCGAAGGTCAGCTTAACATACGCAAAGGCAATGGGAGTCGCGATCACCCTGTACCAGAAGAAGTGTGTAAACCTTTTGAAACGCGAGGTGTATATGTATACGTAGTTCTCGTCGATCCTGCGCGGTGTGATCTGCGCTACCGAGAATTCATCATTAAGTTCATCCGAATAGTATATTACCCTGCGTTCGTCCATGCCTCACACCAATCCTGTACGGTACCCTGCTCCGAAGAAGAGGGCCTGTGTATCGGAATCCCGCCCCGGTTTTCCGGTCCAAAAATCCTTATGTCGGGAATTATAACATATTATTAACAAAATGTCCTTAACTATGCGTTAATTTTCTTTCTTTTTTTCACAGAAATAAGGTTTTGAACGCTGCTTTTTTCTTTTCCTTTCTCAGTATCAGCAAAAAAACGACCGTAAGAAATGTATCTGCAGCAACCCACGCGGAAGCATTGGCAAGACAGGCAGCGGGAAAACCATACATATCGACAAAGACAAAACCCACAAGCGAGCGGGCGACCATTTCAAAGATCCCCGCGACAATTGCGATGATGGAGTATCCCATACCCTGGATCATAAAACGGACGATGTTCACAACGGCCAGCAGGAAATAAAATGCGCTGTTCAGTTTCAGGAAAAGATGTGCATTTTTCTCGATAAAGGGATCGGGTTTATCCATGAAGAGACGGGACAGCTGTCCTCCGAATAAAAAGAGAACAACAGCGGCTGCGACGGAATATATAAAACCGTAGAAAAGCAGTGTTCTCAGGCCTTTTCCGATACGGTCGGGACGGCCGGCCCCGATATTCTGCCCGCCGTAGGTGGCGGCGGTATTGCCCAGCGCTTCATACGGGCAGCAGAAGAACATGGACAGCTTTGCTCCGGCGGACATGGCAGCCACATATGCCGATCCGAGTCCGTTGACTGCAGTCTGAAGGATAACACTTCCGATGGCGGTAATGGAGTACTGCAGTCCCATGGGCAGCCCCTGCATCAGAAGTCTTCCCACATGAGAAAGGGAAAAGCTTCTCTCACCCTTTTCCGGGTGGATGACGGGGTATTTTCTCCACAGGTATATAAGGCAGAGAAAGGCCGAAACCCCCTGGGAGATCACCGTTGCCCAGGCAGGTCCGGCAATGCCGTAGGGTTTCACCAGGACCAGATCCAGGATGATATTAAGCAGCGATGAAATGATCAGGAAGTAAAGCGGGGTTTTGCTGTCTCCCATGGCGCGTACAACACTGGCGCACAGGTTATACAGGATTATCAGAGGTATCCCCATAAAGAGTATGGATACATAAGTATAGGAGCCGTCGTAGATATCCTCCGGAGTGTTCATGGCCTGAAGGATATTGTCGCAGAGGATAAGTACAGCGGTGGTGATGACAGTGGCAAGGGCGATGGAGATCCACAGGGCATTGGCTATAAAGCGGCGCATTTCCGGATAATCCTTTGCGCCGAAACGCTGGGCAACGGGGATGCCGAAACCTGCGCAGATACCCAGGCAGAGCCCGATGATCATGAAACATATGGAGCCTGTTGCACCCACGGACGCGAGGGCGGAGGTCCCCAGATAATTTCCGATGATCACGGTATCCACCATATTGTAAAACTGCTGAAAGAGATTTCCGAACAAAAGAGGTATGGCAAAGCGTAAAATGTGCTTTGCAGGCGAGCCCGTTGTCATGTTATTGGTTCCGGCCATGGTTAAGTCGCTCCGTGTAGTATTTATTAAGCAGTAAATATTCAGCTTCCTGCAGTAAGAATTCTCTTTTCCGGGTGCCAAATGAGCAATCGTGCAGGTACAATGCCTGCCCGGCATCCTTACCACGCATATAAAACGGACCTCAGCTTACCTGAGGCCCGGTGATTTGACAGATCATTTTCTGTTATCGAGATGATCAAGCAGATTTCTTTCGAAATCCTCCGCCTTAAGGGGACGTGAGAAATAGTAGCCCTGTACCAGATCGCATCCGGAGCCGCGAAGCAGCTTCAGCTGACCTTCGGTCTCCACACCCTCGGCTATAACCGGTACATTCAGATACCGCGCTATATCCACGATCAGCTCCACAAGCCGGAGATCCTTGTCATTTCGTTCGATATTTCGGATGAATTCGATATCCATCTTCAAAGCGTCTATAGGCATGGTTGAGAGCATATTCAGAGAAGAGTAGCCCGAACCGAAATCGTCCATCTCAATATGGAAGCCCTTTGTCCGGAGCTTCTCGATGACAAGGATCAGCTGTTCGGCGTTTTCCGTATAGGCCGATTCCGTAATCTCCAGCAGGAGATCCTCATGCTTTAATTTATTCTTCCTCACGATCTCATTCAGTATATCGTAAAGCTTGGGGTCGAATACGTCCACACGGGAGAGGTTGACGGATACCGGAAGGGTGATCCCGTATTTATCCCGCCATTCCGCAATCTGACGGCCGGTTTCTTCCCAGATATACTTGTCAAGTGTGCTGATCAGTCCGCTCTGCTCAAAAAGCGGGATAAAGATAGCAGGTGAGATGGTACCCAGAAGCGGATGCTGCCAGCGTACCAGGGCCTCGGCACTTGCAAGTACCGGAGTATCAGGCCTGATGTCATATTTCGGCTGGTAATAGACCTTAAGCTCATGCTCCTCCAAAGCACGGCCGAAGTCGTTCAGAAGAAGCTGGTCCCTTTCCTCCCGGTTGCCCATGGCGGCGTCATAGATCATGATCTGCTTCTTATAATCGCCGCGCATCATGTTGCAGGCTGTACGCGCACAGTCAAACTGCTGTACAGGCTCCATACCCTCCTGCCAGGGTTTGATCCCCACACGAAGATGGATGCTGGTGTTGTTGGAGATCCTGTCAATACGCTTCTGGAAACGCAGAAGCTTTACCTCAAGCTCCTTTTCATCTATGTGGCGGCAGTAAATATCAAAACGGTCAGCCTCGAAACGGCTGGCAATACCTTCATTCTCTGTAAGGAAGTCACGGATCTCCTCACCCACTTCACGAAGGAGACGGTCACCGAATTCCCGCCCGTGCAGTGCATTTACCGAATGGAAACGGTCGATGTTCATGACGATGGCATCCATCGGCGTTTTGGGGTTATCGTGATACAGCCGGTTCGCATAGATGAGGAAGAAGTTCCAGTTGTACAGATTGGTCAGCTGGTCGCGTTCCGCCTCGGAAATGATCTGCTGACCTTCCGCTGCTTTTGCGGTGGAACGCATATTCCGTATCTGCATCAGAAGGAATACCACTACGATAAGAGCGAAAACAGCTATGACATAAATCAGATTGTCCTTAAAAAAATCTCCGAAGCTGACCTTTGTGTCCCTGAAGGAATAATGTGTCAGTGACGTATTCAGGGAAGTTCGCGGGAGCAGCCGGTTAAGCTTGTTAAGGATCGAGTACAGACAATCGTCCTCTTTTCTTACGGCAAAGGATAATTCCATGGTTTTGCCGGTGGAAAGGGTAGACAGCTTGTATTTCTCACAGAGATCACTTAAGTAGTTGATGCGGTAGCTGCTGATCAGGAGACAATCCGCCTCTTCATCGGCAACAGCCCTGAACATGTCAGTGGTATTTTCACAGGTTACAAGAGACCAGTTGGGGAAGTTATCCTTCAGGAAATTCTGGACGCTGAGATTTCCTTCTACTACGGCCATCTTCCGGTTTTTATCTGCAGACAGTCCCTGCCGGTCGTCGGACCTGACGGCAACATACATTTCCATATTCACATAAGGTTCCGTAAGGATAATACCGTACTGTTCACCGTCGTAGGTACTCAGCGATAAGGGGAAGGCGCAGTCAATATCACCATTTTTCAGGGCATCAAGGGCTTCGGTGGTGTTTTTATATGCAACAGCCTCAAAATGAATATCGGCATTGATCTCGGCATTTTCGGCAAAGAAAATGTAATCGGCCAGTGCACCGCAAAGTACTCCGTCCTTATCATCCTTCGCACAGAAGGGGAGATAATCGTCCCGGTATCCCACACGTATGGTACTGTGGTCCTTAAGCCATTCCTTCTCCTCAGGTCTCAGGAAATGGGTAACGGAGGAAGACTTGTTGTATTTTTCGGTAAGCTGCTGGTTGAAATCCCGGTTTTCCTCAAAGATACGGCTCATGGCAGAATCGATATCATGCTTCAGGTCCGGCCTGTTCTTGTTGATGCCGAAAAATGATTCCGCAAATCCTATCTTGCATACGGGCACGATATCGTAGCTGTTGCCGTAGGTATCCAGTGTGACAAGAATGTCGATCTCCCCGTCAGCAAGCATCTGCATCAGTTCGGGGGTCTTTACCGTAAGTTCCACGATCTCGGGCCGGACGTCATTCTTCTCCGCCCATTCCTTAAAGAGCTTTTCCTGAATACTGTTCTTGTTGACGCCGACCTTCTTACCGTCAAAGGTTGAAAAGTCGTCCGGCTTGACCTCTGTATTATCAGGGGAAATAAAGGTATAGTAGCTTTCCTGTCCTATGGCTTCACTGGAGAAAAGGATCTTCTGGGCCCGTTCTTCGGTATAGGAAACATCGCTGAGGAGGTCGATCTCTCCGTTCTGGAGCATTTCAAAAAGCTCCGACCAGCTGCCTTCCACATATTCGTAGGTCCAGCCTGTATATGTGGCGATACGCTGCTGGTATTCATATCCGAAACCTGAACGGCGGCCGAACTGGTCGGTGGTATGGAAGGCAGACTCATACCATCCGACGCGGACTTTTTTGGATTCAAAATCGTGGGCGTGAGCAGTGAAGGGTATCAGCGCATGCAAAGAAAGCACAAAAAGAAGGACGATAGCGAGCATCCTTTTAAGCCTCTTTCCTTTCCGCATGAACTCACCCCCGTAAAGCATCATAGCATACAGCGCCCGGGACATCTTCATCAGGGTTCACGGGTGCCGCACACTTAAAAATTATTGTATCACATTATTCATGGTTTTGCCATAATTCCTTTACAAATATTCAAATGTTATTCAAATGTTTTGCCGGTGCGGGATGAAAAAAGCAGGTGGAAATGTACCGAACTCATGGTATAATAAAATTTACCCGTCCTGATCAGGTGTAAACTGACCGGGGGACCGTAAATGACGGAGGTATCAAAATGAGTTATTATTGGAGAAGACATCTGTTGGGGCAGGTGATGGATGCGCTTATGGGGGAAGATGAGTTTTCCAATGCCGCCAGGCAAAGAGAAGATGCATTTGCGTCCTCGATGTACAGGAGATATGGAAACCAGATGCCGCAGTACGATCAGACGGGCTATCCGGGACAATATCCGCAGAACGGTCAGATGGGTTATCCGGGACAATATCCGCAGAACGGTCAGATGGGTTATCCGGGACAATATCCGAAGAACGGTCAGATGGGCTATCCGGGACAATATCCGCAGAATGGCGGGATGCAGGGAGGAATAAACCTTCAGGACACCTCCCTCACACAGAATGTCCGTGAATCACTGGCATATGCGAATGAAATAAACGATCAGAAGGATGGCGTATATCCGGCGTCCAATACGGAAAGGCTGGCAGACCGGCTGAGAAAGGATTATATTACATTTCTCGGGTACCTTCATGATTCCGGAAGCGCCGATCCGGTAAGACAGGTGGATCTGGTAAATAAGCTTCTGGAGATCAATATGTCTACACAGAAGTATTTTCAGTTCCGCAGTCAGTACAGTCTGGATCCGGATCTCCTGAAGAAGGTGCCGGAATCACTGGTTTATTATGTGAAGGATGATCTGTCAGGCATGGTAAGACCGAAGAACTCAGCCATGTCCATGTCCAGATTCCTTGTAAACACCTATCGGGATCTGGGACTGGTATATATCGCCTTTGGCGGCATCAGTGATCCGGAGATCCGCCGGCTGATGGATTATATCGGGATGCTGAATGATTATCTTAAGGAAAAAGGACTGTATCATACCATGGATCCTTATCGCAAGGGACCGAAGGGTGACCCGAATTTCGGACTGCCCGAACAGGGACCGGAAGCCGGGACGGAAGAAGATACTGTGGATAATATTCTTGAACACGGTATAGACATGCCTTCCCGGAAGGGCACCGGAATATCGGTGTCAAAGGGGATAGATATGCCCGGTAAAAATGGGGAGGATATGCTTGAGACAAGGGGCAGCTTCTCTATATCCCGGGGGGGAGGGCTCGAAGATCTGCCCGGGGAAAGTGACGATGATCTTCTTTCCTTCGGCCGTACCGGCATGTCCGTCAGAGAGAAAAACTTTGATCCGGAGCAGGACAGCAGGCTTAAAGCCCTGATGGACGAGCTGGATCATCTTACGGGTCTTTCCGGCGTGAAGGAGAATCTGAAGAATCTGATAAATGTCATCAGAGTACGTAAGATCCGTGAGAAGATGGGACTTCCGCAGACTCCTATGTCACTTCATATGGCATTTTACGGGAATCCGGGAACAGGAAAGACCACGGTCGCCAGGCTGCTCGCAAAGATATATAAGGCGTTGGGAGTTGTCAGTAAGGGACAGCTGATCGAAGTGGACAGGGCCGGCCTGGTAGAGGGTTATATGGGTCAGACTGCCCAGAAGACCCAGGAAGTGATAGACAGCGCCATCGGAGGAGTGCTTTTTATCGACGAGGCCTACACCCTGACCAATCAGAAGAGCACCGGTGACTATGGTCAGGAAGCAGTGGATACCCTGCTGAAGAGGATGGAGGATGACAGGGACCGCTTTGTGGTGATAGTGGCAGGTTACTCGGAGCCGATGGAGGAATTCCTTGATTCCAACCCCGGACTAAGATCCCGTTTCAGTAAGTTCATTGAGTTTGAGGATTATTCGGCGGAAGAGCTTTATACGATTTTTGTCAATATGTGTAAGGATCATGATTTCCGGCTGTCCGAGGATGCTGAGGATGCACTGAGGGAGCGCTTTGAGGAAATGGTGGAAACAAAATCGGAGCATTTTGCAAACGCCCGTGAGGTAAGGAATTTCTTCGAACGCTGTATCGAGCGGCAGGCCAACCGTCTGGCTAAGGAGGGAAGGCCGGATCGTACGGAGGTTATGACCTTCAGACTTGAAGATGTGACCGACAGTGAATGATATATACCGGAATAGAGTAGAATTATTGTTGTCGTGAATAAAGAGGCTGTACCCGGATGCAGGATCGGGATATTTGTTTCTTTGAACGGTTCATGGTATAATCAGAGTACCCCGGGAAGCACAGGGCATGGCTCCGGGGGGTATGAATATATATTTTGTATGAAGAGGAGTATTTTTATGCAGGATATTAACAGCAGCACACATACATCACTTTCCTTCGTCAACCTTGCGCTTGCTCTCGCCAATGATTACAGTACTCTTTTTGTGATCGATTCCGAAAATGACAGCTATATCGAATATTCGCCCATCGGAGCGGAAAAGGAATTGATCCCTGTCTCACGGGGAGATGATTTTTATGCGGCAGTGCCTCATAATACCAGGGAGCAGGTGTGGAAGGATGATCAGGAATTCTTCATGAAGGCTTTTCAAAAGGAAAATGTCATAAATGCACTGAAGGACGGACATGCCTTTACACTGAATTACCGCCTTCGGGTGAACGGCACTCCCAGATATTTTTTCCTGAAAGCAATCCGGGCAACGGATAAGAGCATAGTAATAGGCGTGCGCGATATCGATGAGCAGAGAAGGCGCGAGCTGAAAAATGAGGAGGCAAGCCGGACCTATTCAAAGATAGCCAGTTCCCTGGCCAGCCGTTATGAGGTTATCTACTACATCGATACGGATACCGATGAGTACATACAGTACAGTTCCAGTGAGGAGTATGCAAAGCTGGGCACGACAAAAAAGGGAGATGATTTCTTCCGGGATGCCGAAAATGATATCAGGGAGTATATCCACCCTGATGACATGCATCGTATACTGTCACAGCTGCGGAAGGACACCCTGATGGGAAACCTCAGGAAAAAGGGATCGCTCTCACTGAGTTACAGACAGTTTCTGGACGGAAGACAGCAGCATGTGAACATGCTTCTGGTCCACCCGAGGAATGACGTTCATCACATCGTCATGGGCGTTTTTAACATTGAAGAGCAGTACAGCAGGGAACAGTCCATCAGGGAAGAAGGACAGACCTTTAGTGATATGGCCATGGCGCTTGCCCGCAGATATGAGGTCATCTACCGTGTCAACATCATTACCGATGAGTATGTTGAGTATAATGCCAGCGATCAGTATGCAAAGCTTAAGATCGGCGCAAAGGGAAAGGATTTCTTTTCGGAAACCCAGATCAATATGAAGAAGGATATCTATCATGAAGATCTTCCCATGATGAGCGTGTCCATGCAGAAGGATAATCTTCTGAACAGTCTGGATTCTTCAGGAAAGACAGTACTGAACTATCGTCTTATGCTGGATGGCAGGGCGCAGTACGTATCTCTTTATGCCGTGCGTCCCACTGACGATTCCGACCATATCATCATTGCAGTTGCAAATGTGGATGCCGCAAAGAGGATGGAGCTCGCTTACCAGAATGCTGTGGATATGGCCAACAGGGATGCGCTGACGGGAGTTAAGAACAAGAGGGCATATGTACAGGCAGAGATGGATCTGGATGAACAGCTTACTAATCATGTCCGGCCTGAGTTTTCCATAGTTGTCTGTGATGTGAACGGACTGAAGACGGTAAATGATACCAAAGGCCATAATGAAGGAGATGATTTCATTTGCAGGTCCTGCGGCATCATCTGCGGGATATTCAAGCACAGTCCGGTATTCCGCATCGGCGGTGATGAGTTTGCAGCCATTCTGCGGGGACAGGACTATGAACACCGTCAGATGCTGATGGAGCAGTTTCAGTCTGCGCTGGATAATGATCTTTATGACGGAGTGCCCATGCTTGCTGTGGGTATGTCTGACTTTGATCCGGCCTATGATCTCCGGGTACAGGATGTATTTGAGCGTGCGGATGCGCTGATGTATAAAAATAAGGAAAGCCGTAAACGTAAGTAGATCACAGCTTGTAATGGGGTGAAAGACTTTATGCTTAATTTTTCATTTTCACTCGGCGTGGGCACAGCGTCCCTGCTGATATGCATTGTAAACCTCATATATACATTTATACAGAAACGGACTGACAAGCTCCAGAACCGTCTTTTTATCGTGATCCTTTGTATACTGATGCTTAATTCCGCCACCAGCATCATATCTGCAGTTTTCTGTACGCCTCCGTATTCGGATCATAATATAGCAAACTTTGCGGTGGAGGGCAGCAGATATCTTTATTTTATCACCCATACGGCGCTCTGCCCCGTGTTCTTCTATTATGTGTCAAATGTGAACTTTATGACCACCAGACTGGCGAACAGGAAAATGTTCCTGATCTCCATTCCCTTCTTTATCACTGAACTTATGGCACTTTCAAATCCGCTGACACATTTTATATGGCGGATCGATGAGAATTATGAATTCCACAGGGAGTGGGGAGAGTTTCTGATATACATAGCCGCGCTGTTCTATTATGTGCTTTCCTTTATAGTAGTCGCAAGGTCATGGAATGTTATCTCTAAGAAAAGGCGTACCGCACTTGTATTTTTCTTCATTATGGCGGCTGTGGGGGTTGTTGCACAGCTTGTGAATAAGAATTTTAAGGTTGAGGTACTGGCCGAAGCCATAGGATTTACCGGCGTAATGATGTCTGTTGAAAACGAGGATGACCGCATTGATATCGGTATGGGTTTTTATAACAGGACGGCTTTGAATCTGGATATAGAAAGCTGCCTGAAACACGGCAGGAAGCTGCACATACTGATGATCCGTATTCAGAATTATGATCTGGTGAACAGACTGGTGGGAAACGGTGAGGAGAATACTGTTGCCGATATCATATCGGGCTATCTCAGGTCAATCGTTAAGCGCTATTACATTTACGTTCCGGAAAAGAACACCTTCGTCATGACGATCTACGAGAAAAATGATGAAGAAGTTTACGCGCTGGCCGAGAGTGTGGTCAAACGTTTTGAAGAACCCTGGGATTACAGGGAATACAGCATTCAGCTGACCGCAACGGTGATAGTAGCGGATGTTCCGAAACAGATAAGCAATACCGCGGAGCTTTTTTACATGGTAGAGAGTCCGGTGTCCGCAAAGACCAAAAAGAATCTGCTTAAAGGGGATGATCTGAACTTTATCATGAGGCGGCAGGCTGTTGAGGCTGCCATATCGCGCGGCTTTGCCGAGGGCAGTTATGAGGTTTATTACCAGCCGACCTACCATATAAACGGAAAGCTTCACGGGGCCGAAGCCCTGATCCGTATGCATGATAAGGAGCTTGGTAATCTTTATCCGGATGAATTCATCCCGATCGCGGAGCAGAACGGACTGATAGATGATATAGACGAATTTGTTCTGGATGAGGTATGTCGTTTTCTGAAGACCGGTATTCCGCAGAAATACGGGATTGATAACATAAATGTCAATCTCTCTGTACTGCAGTGCATGCGCCCGGGCTTTGTGGAAAGCATCGACAGTATCGTTGACCGCTATAATATTGACAGAAAGAAGATCAATTTTGAGATCACCGAATCCATAGCGGCGGATGATTATGACACACTTAGCTGGGTGATCAGGATCCTGAAGAAAGAAGGCTTTCTCTTCTCCATGGACGATTACGGCACAGGATATTCCAACGTAAGCGCTGTATTCTCCCTGAATCTCGATGTTGTCAAGATAGATAAAAGCCTTCTCTGGGGTGCCGAAAAGAGTAAACTGGGAATGGTGATCCTGGAGAATACCATACGTATGATACAGGAGATGAATAAGAAAATACTGGTGGAGGGCGTGGAGACGGAAAGCCAGATCGAGCTGCTGAGAAAGCTGAAGGTGGATTATCTCCAGGGATTCTACTTCTCAAAACCCATACCAAAAGACTTATTTATCAAGCATATCTATATGGGCAGTACATTTAATAAAAATTAGTCGTAGCTTCGCGGTGAAAAAGACCCTTTCCGCCCGGCACAAGGGGACGGAAGGGGTTTTTGCGTGATATGCGTGATACGGGTGCCGGATGATCGATTTTGTGGTACAATGTGTCATACGCCTCGCAAAACGAAAATATAAAAGACAGAAAAGGTGGCAGACAATGAGCAATAAGGTTTTAACAAGGCAGGAGAAGGGTCGGAGGATCATACTGATCGTAATTCTTGCGGATATTGTCCTGCTTGCAGCGGGAATACTGCTCTTTATCATTCTTATGAAGGGAGACACCCCGGAGGATCTGGCGAAGAGAGATCTGGATGCCTCATGCAAAAAAGACTGGAAGACCATAGTATATCAGACCCCGGATGATGTATTGAAGCTGCTTCTTTCGGTGGATGCGGATCTCGTGAAGGAGAAGGGGATAACAACGGAGGATGAGCTTCGGCTCTGGGCGCTGGATCACGCCGCAGATGTGGCAGATCCCATGAACGGGAAGAAGATAAAAAGTTACAGCATAGATAAGGTTAATACCATGCCTTCGGAAAAGTATATTGAAGACTATCTGGGCGGAGAGGGCGATAATGAGTATTATCTTTTTCTCAGGAGAAAGGAAGAGATCGCCGTAGTTGAGTTCAGCTACATAATGGTTGAAGGTGACAGTGATGTGGACCGAAAGGATAAGATCCTCTTGTATAAGAAGGACGGAGACTGGTATTCACTTACCGGGCTGCAGGTGATCGATTCAATGCTCCGGTCGTTATAGAGAATGATGAGTTGCGTATAATAGTGAAGGCTATTTTATAATTCATAGTTGAAAAATGTACATCCGATTTACGTGCTCTGTATGATGAACTTATATTTTAATAATAATCGATGATGTCGGACTCGAAATATATCTTGCCCTCCGGTCGTAGGTATTATCTCCTCTTTTTCCGATGCTATGTTACCGATGAATCCGGTTGTTTGCTCCGGATTCATCGGTTGCAGGTAATATTTCCTCTTTTTTCGATGCTTTATTACCGATGAATCCGCTTTTTTGACCCGAATTCATCGGTTGCAGGTAATATTTCCTGATTTCCCGATACTATATTACCTCTGAACCCGCTTTTTTAACCCGGATTCATCGGTTGCAGGTAATATTTCCTGATTTTCCGATACTATATTACCTCTGAACCCGCTTTTTTAACCTGGATTCATCGGTTGCAGGTAATATTTCCTGGTTTATCGATGCTATATTACCTGCATCCATTTTTCGGCCCGGATAGTTCGACGGAGGGTAAAAAACTTGCTTTTTTATGCTGTGAGTTGCCCGTTTGTCCGGATCATAGTGTGATGAAAATCATTTCGGGATTTTTATTAATATCACCATGAGTTGGTAAATAACCATAGTGAAAAGTGGTATACCCTTTTTAAGTTAGAGGATTATCTCTGTTTTTATGTATATACGTGTTAAAATTTGTTTGAGCCCAGGTATTGAAAGCTGCTCAGGAGGGATACAGTGGACGGTTTAATTACCGTCCATGACCCTGATAACCTCCTCCGGCTTCGGAGGATTCAGCGGAAGCGGGAAACGCGATATGGCAACCGCCGAGCATGCCCCCGCAAAACGTACGGTCTCTTCATCCGTCATCCCCTGCAGCAGGGCGTATACACAGCCCGCCTTATAGGTGTCGCCCGCACCGAGGGTACTCTTTACCGCCACCTTGTACGCCGGGATACTGCGGGTCTCTTCACCCCTTCTTCCGAACAGCATATCACCTGCGCCCTGGGTAAGTATGGTAAGACCTTCCGTCTCCTGCTTCATCAGCTCCATCACCTCTTCCGGAGACATACCGGGATAACGCATATCGGTGCATTCATGTGAGAGGATATTGATCGCCGCATGCTGATGCAGGAAATTGTCATGCATGGTATCGATGGTCACATAGGGTATATTATTTTTGATACATAACTCTGCCGCAAGAAGGGAATCTTCACCGAAATATGGGTCTATCGCCGCGGCCCTGCATCCGGTAATATCCTCCTCCTTCGGCGTATTCCACCATCTTTCCCCGCTTGAAAAGAGCGTCTGGAACCGTCCCATGGGAGAACGCACCTGTCCTGCGATCACCACGTAATCCATTACTCCCGGATCGTCATAATCGAAGTTGAGCGACGAAAGATCCACGGATTTTTCCCTGTAGAATTCCCGCAGCATCGGCCCGACGTCCTTCCCGATCCAGGTTCCGTCCATGATCACGGACACTCCGAGGGAAGCCAGTACCGTAGCTGCCGTTCCGGTCTCTCCGCCGGGCAGAAAATACTGCGCATCGATCTCCGAATATTCATCCGGCTTCAAAAAGTCTCCCCTCAAAAGAAAGGAATGTGTTCCCAGTATCTGACCGTATAAATAAGCTTCGTTCTTCATTTCGTGTCCTCCTGTCAATATCTTAAATTCTGTTCTTTCCCGCCGTCAACCGGTCAAAGCAGGCCAGTACTCCGGGAAGAGCGAAGAGAATGAGTATGATCGCGCTTCCCGCTCCGATGGAAATAGTCTGGCATATCTGCTCTATGGTCGGCTCCCCGAAGCATTGTCCCAGTATTGCCGTAACGGAAAATGTGGTCTCGGCTATGCTGCCCATAAAAATGTTTGTCCCCAGGTTTATCAGTATCGCAACACCGATGGTAAAAAGGAACAGAAAGGGTTCTATCCATGAATTACACATGATGATCAGGATCAGGGTAGCAGGTCAGCGTTTTTACATACTACCAATTCGACGAGTCAAAATCAACAACGGTTATATTACATTTTGTTTACAGTCCGACATTCCGCGTATTATATGTGCTGAGGGTGTGACCGTGGACAGTAAACCGGTGACCGGGGCGCCGCCGTTATTATTCATGGATTGGCTTGCAAATGACCGTTTTTTTCAGTATCATTGTGGTGGTATTTTTATAACAGGAGAATTGAATGATTTACATGGGAAAGAGAGGAAAACTGCCCGGGAGATTTGGTTTCATTCTCTTTACGATGATGAGCATTCCTTTCATGAAAGTAAACAGAGCGGAGGCTGAAATGATGATAACCACCGTCTGTAAATTACAGTACAATTAGAAGCGGGGCGCTAAACAATGATCGACCATTATAATGCGTTTATTTCATACAGACATTCGGATCAGGATATCCGGGTGGCACGTTCCATACAGTCGGATCTGGAGCATTTTCATATTCCCGCGAAGATCCGTAAAGCCACAGGCAGAAAGAAGATAGACCGGATATTTCTGGACAAGGATGAACTGGGGGCAGCAAGCAATCTGTCCGCGGATATTGCCGATGCGCTGGAAAAGGCGGAGCATCTGATCGTGATCTGTTCAACTGCTACCAGGCAGTCCAGCTGGGTGCCGCGGGAGATCGAATATTTCCTGCGTAATCATACGCGCCGTCAGATCACTACGGTTCTTGTGGACGGAGAGCCGGAGGATGTGATCCCGGAAATACTGAAATATGAGGACCGGACACTGACCGATCCAAACGGAATGCAATATACTGTACGCGTACCCCTTGAGCCACTGTCCTGTGATTACCGTCTGCCGCGGAGGAAGGCGAAAAAGGAAGAGCTTCCGAGGCTTGCCTCCAAGCTGCTGGGGTGTTCTTATGATGAGCTGATGAACCGCCGCCGTGCATATATGATCCGCCGGCTGAGCATAGCCTTTTCACTGATCATGGCCGGCGTGCTGGGCTTTGGCGCATATCTCGTCTATAGCCGCATCAGGATACGGGAGAGTCTGGAAAGCGCTCTCAGAAATCAGTCAATTTATCTTGCAAACGAATCCCTGTATTCCATGGAGGAGGAAAACCGCATTCTGGCATTACAGCTTGCGCTGGAGGCGCTGCCGAAGGATGCGGATGATACCCGTCCTGTAACTCCCCAGGCCATCCGGGCCCTGACGGAATCCACACTGGCTTATACCACCCGCAACGGCTTTGATATCCAGGACATCTGGAGCTACCGTATGCCGGATATGGTCTGGAACAACTCCTGCCTGCTCTCCCCCGGCGGAAATGCCCTCGCAGCCTGGGATAAGGCCGGAAATGTAAAGGTATGGGATACAAGAACCCATAATGTAATCTACAGTGCGGACAATCTGCAAAATGTAAAAGGTGTAGTATTTCTTCCGGATGACAGGATCCTGCTCAATACCGCCGGCGGAATCTCCGTATACCGCATACCTGACGGAACCCTTATCTGGAACAAGAAGATAGATAAGGTCTATGATGCTGTCACGGAAAAATCGTTATTCTCGGACGATACGGTGCTTTTCGCAACAGCCGACATGAAGCTGCACAGGCTGTCTCTGGCGGACGGTTCGGAAAAAGCCGTATATGAGCTTCCGAAGGATGACGACAGCATGACAATGAACATATATGAGCTTCAGATAGCACCTGATGAAAAGAAGGTGGCTATAAGGATCTTCAAAGATTTTTCAACCCAGATAATAATGGTTTATGATATTGAAGACGGCCGGACACGGGTGATCGATCCAAAAGAGTATATAACGACCTTCGTATGGGGCGACGGGGCTCATCTGATCACGGCGGCCCCTGTAAAAGTGGCAGGTTCCAACACTTCCATGGGTAACGTGAAATATGTACAGACCGATCATGTGATGCTGCGCTGCTTCGACCCCGGCAATGCCGCCGAGCTCTGGAATCATGACTTTACAAGTGAAAATGTTTCGATCCGCAATGATTTCCTGGTATTGCCGAAAAATGAAGCGGTGGCTTACTATCATGCGAATAAAACGGAAATAATAAGAGTATCTGACGGAACCCTGCTGGCCGGCTATAATACAAACGATTCCATCATAATGGCGCAGGATCCCGACGGAGACGGATGGCCCTTCTACGTTACCGAAAACGGTGGACTGGTATTTCCTTCCACCGCTGAAAAGGTAACCGTATACAGGTTTTTTACGGAGAGGCTGAATCAGGCATTTTACAGCACCGAGTCAGGTTTCTTTACCCACCCGGCCAACAGTCCTGAAATACTCCATTACGGACTTTACATAAGTGACGATGAATGGGAGCAGCTTAAGTCCTCTAAGGAATTGACAAGTCCCCAAACTGCATATATGGATGATAATGTTCTGGCGGTCCTCAGCTATGAAGCTGAAGGCGGTTCCGCAGATGTAACCGGCAGTGAAAACAGGCAGCTGATCCTTACCGCAGCCAATCCTTTCACCGGCGAACTGATGTGCAGCATACCTCTCAGAAACGGCGATATAAGCCTGAAAGATTACGAGCTGTCTTTCCTGGGCTCCGAAGGTGCACATTTATATATGGGTTATGCACTGAAACAGGGGGGGTACAGGATACTTGATCTGGATCTTGACACGGGTGAACTGACGGATTTTGATATCGCGGAAGAAGAGGACGCATCCCGGGATTTCTGCTCATTCAGCAAGGGAAAGCTCTATTACTGCATTAAAAGAAAGACAGACGGCGTTATGCTCTGTGTCTATGATATTGCCACGGCGAAGATAGAGGAGTATAAGATAGTTGACGATCCGTACGGGCTCACTGTCAGGACTGCACCCATAGTTATGCCTATCAGGAATTCGGTCCTCATCACTTCCGGTCAGGGGGCGTTCCTGGTTGATCTCGGCACCGGGACAGTGGAAGCCATCACCCTTCCGGAGGACTGGATTACCGAGAGGTTTGCCTACGACCCGGGAAAGGACATGATCGCATTATCATGCAGTAACAGGATACGGCTGATCTCCTTAAAAGGCGGTAAAGATGTGGAGATCAGCTGCCCCATAGTTCCGGGGGGAATGTGCTTTTATTCCGGTGGGGAAAAGGATGATGAGACTATCCTGCTGGTTTCGTCATCGGATGGTTATCTGTATCGTTACAATACAGTGACCGGTGATGTCATCGGCCAGAGCGTGCTCACCATTTCGGGGACTTCGGAGGACAGGGCGGATTTCTCATTTGATGCGGAAAAGAAACTGATGTATCTGCAGATCGGTGACAGGCTGGATATCTTTGAGACAGATACCTGGTATGAGGAAACCTCGATCGAAAGATGCCTGGGGCACCATGTGCCCACAGACCGGTTCTATGCATACGCTCACCCCAACGGGAATGCATATATACTTGGCTATTTCAGGCATTATACGATCGATGATCTTGTAAGAAAGGCAAATGATATGCTCCGGGGCACGGAAATGCCGGACGAGTTGAAGGAGGCTTACGGCATAGAGGCGGAGGAGAAGTAAGACTGCCGGGCATCTTATGCATTACACCTTCCTGTACAGTTTATCAAACAGCCTTTTCCGTATGATATATATATCATGCGGGTCTTCCTCACGGCAGGCGATAAAGTCCCCGGGATTTCCGGAATAATACTTTTCCTCATCCCATGCGGTAAAAAGCTTTACGTAATGATCCAGCGGTTTTGCATAGATCTTTGAGCCTCCGGAGCTTACCGCGCCCATGGCATGCTCCAGTACTGTCTTACGTTCATGGGTTGTAAGATCCGTGATGGTGGGGTCATAATCAAAGACACGGCTGTAGGGGCTGCCGGTCATGGTGTAGCTCGATCTGAGTTTTTCTTCACGGATAGGATAAACCTCTCCTTCGATGCCGATCATCATATAGAGATCCTGCTCCACCGTCACATCCACATCGCCCTCAAGAGTACGTATTTCCACGTTGGAACCCACCGGGAAGATATCCGAAAGTTTAACGTATCCCACCTCCTGGGGCTGTTTTTCGTACAGTGCGAGCCCTTCGAGAGTAAGGGTGGTTTCCTTCGCATAAAGCACCTCATAGAGTGAGAAATAAGACTCCATTCTTTCTTCCAGTATCCTGTTTGTTACGCGATACAGATCCTCACCCGGGTAGGCGTATTTCTCCAGCCTTTCCGGACGAATGGTTCCGCCGGCTTTAAGATAATGTCCCCCGCCTCCTCCGATACCATCGGTAAGATATGCGGCAAGTTCATCCGCATGAACCTCCTTTACACAGCTTCGGACTGACAGCTTCACCTCAAAGGGGCTGACATAATAGGCAAGACTTGTGTCTATTCCTTCCGTCTCCATAACGAAATCGCTGATGACTCCCAGGATATTCGGGTCACAGGGTTCGGTCTTCAGGATCACATACCGGAAATCCTTATGGTATTCATAACCCGTAATGGCATTTCCCGTAATGGTCAGCTCATCCAGGGAAATATTGGAATTGCTCATTTCCACTATAACACTGCGGTTGACCTCAAGACTGTCCCGCATATCACGGTCCAGAGGATGAGACACCTCCGCAAGGCGGTTTGTATCGGAAAAAAGCCCGTAATAGAGCGCTGTAGAAAGCTTCCTGTCTTCATCTACGGAAAGTCCTTCCTCACAGATCATTTCCCACAGGATAGTGGAGCAGCTTCCCTGCCAGCTCCTTACCTCAGACAGCTCCGGCAGTTCTCCCGTCACCTGATGATGATCGATGACCGCGATGGTTCCGGCATCCGTACGGGTGACATTTTTCTGCCCGTACTGGCAGTCCACAGTGACAAGCAGCTCCGGTACATCCGCAAAATCCGGCTCATAGAAAACCGGAATATCCAGACGATCGATCATGATCCGGAGATTACTCTTGTTGATCCTGTTCAGGCCGCGATAGATAAAACGCGTATCCTTTCCCATTTTCCGGAAATACCACCACAGTGCATAGCCTGACGCCAGGGCATCCGCATCGGGGTTGTCATGACACTGGATCACTATATCCTTATACTTCAACAGGTCCTGCAGTCTCATAAGATAAATACTCCTTGATCTTTCAGTGTAGTTTATCGGCGGTCTCCTTATACAGCTCCATAAGCTTCGGATGTTCCGCGGTAATAAATGCTTCATCAGCATCGCCTGCCGCTCTTTCAAGCTGCAGCGCCAGCGCGGCCATATCATCCGCACCGATGGTCCTGGATGTGGTCTTCAGCGCGTGCACCAGCGTTTCATACTGCTTCCAGTTTTTTTCTTCGACAAGCCGGGTGAGCTCGCTGCTTTTATGTTCATATTCGTTTCTGTAATCCGAAAGCATTTCCCCGTAGAAGGACCGGTCTCCGCCGCAGTATTCCAGGCCTGCGGCAGTATTAAAGCCTTCCTTCTGCAATTGAGTGAGATCATAGCCCGTTCCGCTTACGGAATCAAGATCATCGGGCATGAATTCAAGAATCTCATCGTCACCGAACTCTATTATCTCCGGCTCATCTCCGGACGTATCGGCTGCTTTTTCCTGCAGCTCCTCCGGAAGGTAGCGACTCAGTTTTTCCGCAAGCTCAGTAAGTACTATGGGCTTGGAGAGATAGTCCTCAAAGCCCGCTCTCAGATATTTCTCCCTCGCTCCGACCACTGCATTCGCAGTAAGCACTATCATGGTGGTATCGGCCGGAATAAGCTCTTTTTCCTTCAGGGCTTTCAGCGTTTCGAGTCCGTCCATCACCGGCATCATATGGTCAAGAAAGACTATATCGTAGGAGGAGGCGGACATCTTTTCCAGTGTTTCCTTTCCCGATAACGCCGTATCGGGCGTGATGCCGAAAAGCCTGAGAAGGTTCTTTGCAACCTTGAGGTTCATCTCGTTATCGTCTACCACCAGCACTCTTGCCGAAGGTGCACGGAAGAGCTCATCCTTTGTTTTATCGGCATTGATCTTCTCGATCCTTTTCCTGTAATCCCCAAGGGGCGTGGGATCCGCGATCTTCTGAAGCAGCCTGAAGGAAAAGGTGGAGCCTTCTCCATAGACACTTTCCAGTTCAAGGCGGCTGCCCATCATCTCAAGAAGCTTTGTGACTATGGACATTCCGAGGCCGGTGCCCTCTATATGCCTGTTCTTAGCCTCGTCAAGACGCTCGAAGGATTTGAAGAGCTTCTCCTTATCCTCCTCCCGTATACCGGCACCCGTATCCGATACGGACACAAGAAGCTCAACCTGCCCGTCCGATTCGGTGCCCTTTCTTACGGAAAGGACGACCCTGCCCTCGTCGGTGTATTTCACCGCATTCGTAAGCAGATTCATGATCACCTGGGATATCCTCACATCATCACCGTAAAGCATTGCGGGGAGCGCCTCATCGATATCTGCCTGAAATTCAAGCTCCTTAGATCTCGCCCTTGCCTCAATGGAAATGATCAGTTCATGGACCAGCACTGCGGTATCGTATTCCACCGGAACCAGTTCCATCTTGCCGTCCTCGATCTTTGAGAAATCCAGTATGCTGTTGATGAGCGTAAGAAGTGTATCCCCCGCATCATCGATATTGTGGGCATATTCGAGGATCGCGTCATCCTTTGCTTCCCGGAGGATCATTTCATTCATTCCCAGAACCGCATTGATAGGCGTCCTTATCTCATGGGACATCTGGGCAAGAAAACGGCTCTTTGCAAGATCCGCCGAAATGGCAGTCTTCGCCGCCTCCTCCAGTTTCTTCTCGTAGCTGATCTGCTTCAGGGAAGTGATATGATACTGGACCATGGCGATGGTATTCAGGACCATTCCGCAAAGATACAGTACCGGAAAGCGGTACATGAAGGTCTCTGTGTAGAATTGTCCGAAATGGGCTCTCAGCGGTGTATAGAATAAAACTATAAACAGCATTTCGTAATACACGGACATGAGTATGCCCTGTTTAACGTCGGCGAAATAGCTTATGGCAAGCGGTACCAGCAGCGTCCACAGTATGGCAAAGCCTTCGTTTACCCCGGTCACCACATACCAGGTAAATATCACAATGCAGAAAAAACTTGCAACCCAGATGGCGGCCTGCCTTTTTTTGAAAAACCATGTCAGAACAAAGATAGCTATACCGCATATGGCGATAAGAACAGTCGACAGGGAAACTATACCTTTTTGCTGAACTATATTCATGACGGACATGACTGTACCAACAACTGCGATGACCAGTCCTATACATCCGTCGATTATGAGATTTCGCTCAAGTCTTCTGCCGCTGTATATATTCTCTCCGAGAAGTGTCCAGTATTCTTTAATTTTAGCTGTTAAGCTTTTCCGAGGACTCATTTTATTCCTACCCCGTTCAAAAAACAATATTAACGCATTATATCATAATTGATATCACTTGTCATTTGCTTTACAGTTACCGGCGTGAGGGGATATAATGGGTTGCATGGTAAAGATAAATGCCCCGCATTCGGTGCGCGGGGTTGTGCGTGAAGGAAATGTAACAGAGAGACGGTGACAGGCGATGAAATATCTGTATGAAACCCATCTTCATACCTCGGAGGCCAGTGCCTGTGGGCGGGTGTCCGGTCAGGATTACATAGATTTTATGAAAAATAAAGGCTTTCAGGGAATGATAGTGACGGATCATTTCTTCAACGGAAACAGCTGTGTACCGAAGGAACTCCCCTGGGATAAAAGGGTGAGGCAGTATATGCGCGGATATGAAAAGGCGCTGGAGGCCTCGAAGGGAAGGGATTTTGATGTGCTTTTCGGCGTGGAGTACTGCTTTGAGGGAGACGAATACCTGATCTACGGCGTGGACGGAGGGTGGCTCTTTCAGAATGATGATATACTGGGATGCTCACGGAATGAGGTATACCGGCGCGTGCATGAAGCGGGAGGCATCATGGTACAGGCACATCCCTACCGGGACAGAAGTTATCTGAGCGAGATCATTCTTTCCGCCGGGATAACGGATGCCGTGGAGATATATAACGCCGCAAATCCGGATAACGAGAATGCTTTGGGGTATCGGTACGCGAAGGAACTCGGGGTTCCGGCAACGGCAGGCTCGGATCTGCATTTTTTCCATGAAGATGCTCTCGGAGGAATGCTGCTTCCCCGCAGGATAACGGACATCGGCGAATATGTGAGCATGGTGATCAATGAAGAGGGAGTCCCTGTAAGGATACGAGGCGGAGAGGTGATACCGGTGGCGGAGCTGCCGGAGCTTATGGAGCCGAAGAGGGGTGCGACCCTGCCGGTACGTATATATCAGGGTTAATTTTATCCAAAACGTTCTCTCGTATCTCATGCCGGATGTGGTATAATAACCATGGATGCCGCAGGCATTCGGGCATGATCCTGCAAAGAAGGAGCATGGTACAATAAGAAGGCACCGGGGTCAGAAGATTTTTTGCCCCGGCTGATGATAAAGAAGTCGGAGAAGGCGGGTACTTTACATGAGGAAAAAACGTATTGTCAGCATCCTGATCACTATGTGTTTTCTGCTGGGACTTTTCTGCCCCGTTACGGCGGAAGCGGCTGAAGCAACACCGGAGTCCGTGCTGAGCGGAATGTCAACCGAGCAGAAGCTCTGCCAGATGCTCATGGTGGAAACCCGGTATTTTAAGGAAGGAGAGCAGGAGAAGCAGGCAGTTACAAAGCTTCCGGAGGCGATGAAGCAGTTTCTGGCAAAGCATGATTTCGGCGGGGTTATCCTATATGGGGAGAATTTCGTCGATACAGAACAGGCGATGAAGCTTATAGATGAGATCAAGACAGCAAATACCGGTGCTGCCCAGATGTTTATAGCTGTGGATCAGGAAGGTGGAATCGTAACAAGGCTTGCCGAATGTGTACAGGGGCCCGGAAATATGGCACTTACGGCAACCGGTAACCCGGAGGACGTGGAAACCATGGGCAGGATCATTGCCACTGAGGTTTCTGCCCTCGGGATCAATATAGATTTCTGCCCGGACGAGGATGTGAACAATAATCCCGCAAATCCCATTATAGGTATACGTTCATTTTCAGATGATCCCTGGATAGTAGCAGATTATGCGGCGCTGATGTCAGACGACATGAGGGAAGCGGGGATCATCTCCAGCCCCAAGCATTTCCCGGGACACGGGGATACACAGACAGACAGCCATACAGGCTTTCCCATGATCAATAAGAGCTATGATGAGCTGAAGAAACTGGAGCTGATCCCCTTCATGAAAGCGATCGAGTCGGGAGCTGAAATGATCATGACAGCGCATATCCAGTATCCCCGTATAGAAAAGAACACATATAATTCAAAGACGACCGGGGAGAAGGTACATCTTCCCGCCACTCTTTCAAAAAAAATCCTTACGGATATCCTTCGCGGTGATCTCGGTTATGATGGAGTGATCATAACAGACGCAATGGACATGGCTGCCATAGCAAAGAATTTCGAGCCCATGGATGCCATGATCTATGCCATAGAGGCAGGCGTGGATATCATACTTACGCCGGGCAGTACCATGACGGCGGAATATATGGCAATGTATGATAAGATGATCGGAGCCCTGGCTGCGAAGGCTGAAAGTGACCCAAAGCTGATGGAGAAGATCAATGCCGCAGTGCTCAGGATCCTGAAACTGAAGCAGAAGCACGGCCTTCTGAAGCCCTATGACAGCTCGGATCTCAATAGCCGGATCAAATCAGCCATGAAGACCGTAAGCACAAAAGCGAATCATGAGATCGAGTGGGATATCACAAAGCGTGCCGTCACCATGGTAAAGAATGAGAACAATACTCTTCCCATCAGGGGTGAGGGTAAGAAAACGGTTATCCTTACAGCGTTCGATGATGAACCGCTTCCGATGAATTATGCGGTAGATCTTGTAAGGCAGGAGGGTAAGCTTCCTGATAACAGTACCTATGAAGTATACTGTTACAATAAAAAGACAAAAGAAGAGGTCCTTGGATGGATCGGGGACGCGGATTATGTAGTGGCTATTTCTGAAATGGGCAGTGCGTCCTATCTGACGGGAGATACAGCGAAGCTTCTTGATGAGGTACTGAAGAAGACCCATGAACATGGCGGAAGATTCATAATTCTGAGTGTGAACCTTCCCTACGATGTTGCCCGTTTCACTGATGCAGATGCAGCTGTGATCTGCTACGGCGAACGCGCCATGAGACAGGACCCCAGAGAGGATAAGGAACCCATGAAGCGCTATGGCCCCAATATGGCTGCGGGTTTGTATATGATGCTTCAGGATACACAGGATATCACCGGCTCTCTGCCGGTCAATCTTCCCAAACTGAACGAGGCGGGAGACGGATATACCTCCGAATACCTCTATAAAAGGGGCTTTGGCCTTTCCTACGCGGATAAGGCACCGGCTGCATCCTATTCGAATGAGTGGGTTAAAGGCAGGTGGTATTCAAAGAACGGTTCACAGACCTATAAGTATCAGGGTAAGTGGCATAAGAACGGTAAGGGCTGGTGGTACGGAGATGCCTCAGGCTGGTATGCAAGGAACTGCTGGCAGAAGATAGACAGTAAATGGTATTATTTCAAGGCATCGGGCTACGCCGCCGCCAGGGAATTCGTAAAGGGCTGGTGGCTCAATGCCGGAAGCTGCTCATGGACGTATAAGTATCAGGCCCGGTGGCATAAAGACGGAAAGGGCTGGTGGTACGGAGATGCCTCAGGCTGGTATGCAAAGAATGCAGACTATGTAATAGACGGAAAGCAGTATACCTTTGATTCAAAGGGCTATTGTACAAATCCGTAGGAGGGCATGCGCAAAAGTTTTGGGATTGTCCGATCCGGCTGTGCCTTCGCGTGACATTTCCGTGACGTACTGTATGATATACAGATTCATATGACATAAACTACCGGGGAGGAATTGTAATCATGATGAACATGCTGGAAGAAGCAATAATTTACGCAACCGTGCTTTATCAGGGCAAAGTCAGGAAATTCAGAGGTACGCCTTTTATTCTTCATCCCATGGAGGTGGCTCAGATCCTGGCAACCATGACAGACGACCAGGAGATTATCAGCGCCGGTATCCTTCACGACATTGTGGAGGATACCGACGGTACGCTGGAGGAGATCGAGAAACGTTTCGGAAAGAGGGTTGCTTTCATCGTATCTTCCGAATCCGAAAATGATTATCCGGGAGAAAAACCGGAGAATACATGGAAGCGGCGCAAGGAGGAATCTCTGAAGGTCCTTAAGAACAGTGATGATATCGGCGTCAAGATGCTCTGGCTTGCGGATAAGCTGGCGAATATCAGGTCTCTGGCGGGTATTTATTCCGAGAACGGGGAAAAGCTGTGGTCCATGCTGCATGAGAGTGATCCCGCCGAACAGTGCTGGTATTACAAAAGCGTAGCCGAGAGTGTGGAGCTTGTCCTGAATAAAACAGGAGCCTTCAAGGAGCTGATCAAGCATATCAACTCCATCTGGCCCGGAACCTTCGATTCCGAGAAGACAAAGTACAGGAAATACAGGGAAGTATCCATAGACGGCTGCAGGCTGCTGGGCCGCGGCGCCAAAGGAGATGTATACCGCTATGATGATGAGCTTGTGATAAAGGTATTTAATCAGAACAATACCTACAGTGACGTAGAACGGGAGATCGCGCTCTGCCGGAAGGCCTTTATCCTGGGTATTCCCACGGAGATATCCTTCGGTATCGTTGCCGTCGGTCAGAGCTATGGCGCCATGTATGAGCTGGTGGCTTCGGAGACCATTTCATCCTATATTGCAAAGGATCCGGGAAGAGTTGATGATTATGCGAAGATCATGGCGGGACTCGCGCATCAGATACATGATGCAACGGTTGAAGAAGAGGATGGTTTCCCGGATATGAGGGATACCCTGCTTGCCCGGGTTGATGACTGTTTCGCCGGAGAGAGAGAGGAACTGGCGGAAAAATGCAGGGAGCTTGTAAGGGCGATCCCCGAGACCGATCACCTGGTTCACGGAGATTTTCACACAAATAATGTGTTTCTTCAGAACGGCGAACCGCTCCTTATCGATATGGACAGGATCTCCAGAGGACCGGCGATCTCCGAGATCAGCGATCTTATGTATTTCTATGTGACCCTGGGAGAGGATGATCCCGCGGTGGTTGAAAAATTCATGGGATTTTCCTATGATACGGCAAAGAAATTCTTCCGTGCATTTCTGGCAGATTATCTGAAAACGGATGACGAGAGCAGGATACGGGATGTTATGGAAAAGGCGTCGATCATCTGCTATATGCGTCTGGTTCGTAAATTCCGCAAGAAGGGAGCGCTGTCCGAGGAGGATCGCAGGATGGCGGATCATTACATGGATAAGATCGCAGATCTGGCTGAAAGGATAGATACACTTACGATCTAGTGCTGCCGCGGAGGTTCACGCGGTTAAAAGTCAGAAAGTATTTGTTATTATACGGGGGTTTAGTATATAATGATGCTGGTGTCAAAAGCGTTTTTTGGCAGGCTGTCGCAGAACGGGCTTTTGACCCTGTCATAATGTAATGGAATTATTACGACTTAAATTACATGGCTTATGAAGGTTTCAGGGAGGTACATGATGGAAGAAGAACGGCAGATTTTTGCGGAAGAGGATGTACAGAGTCCTGTTCCGGAAGAATTACAGGAAGCAGAGTTCATCAATCATGAGGATACGCGTTTCAGGATGACAATTGAGATCAGGAATACTTCCATGCATATGGTGATGGAGGGAAAGCTGGATACCGCAGGTTCGGATGGAATGATGAAAAGGTTTAATGAGGAGGTCGGTAAAAGGACCTTCGGGGAGATCATCATAGATATGGAGAAGCTTGAGTATCTTTCTTCCTCCGGGCTGCGGGTGCTTCTGCTGATCCGCAGGCATCTGACAGGCGGCGGTTCTTTTCATGTTACAAATGTAAACAGCGTGATACGCGAGATCATGGAGAACACCGGTTTTGATGAAATACTTCTATAAAAAAAACTGATGTGATAAGGGGGTACCAAATGACAAGAAAGCTGGCCGTAAAAGGCAATATCAACGAGCGTATGGATATTGCCCTTAACAGATTTAAATCCAGGATGACATCCTATCCGCCCGGAATGTGTCCTCTGGTAATGTACCGTTCGATACTGCAGATGTCCATGAACCAGTCCTGCGGAAAATGCGTTCCCTGCAGGGACGGTCTTGTTGAAGCGGAGCGTATGCTGAAGAGCATTCTGAACGGGGATGGAACGGAGGAGACTCTGACCAGGCTTACCGAGCTCTGCAGGATGATATCCGAGACCGCAGACTGTGCGGTTGGTGTAGTCGCCGCAAATACCGTACTGGACAGTATTACGGAATTTGCCGATGAGTACGAAAGTCATATAAAGAACAGGAAATGCGCTACGGATTCACTGCAGACCGTTCCGTGCATGACTCTTTGCCCGGCCCATGTTGATGTTCCGGGTTATGTTGCTTTGATCAGGGAAGGAGATTATGCGGGCGCCATCAATATCATCCGTGACAGGAATCCTTTCCCCACGGCCTGCGCCATGGTCTGTGAGCATCCCTGTGAGAAGAAGTGCCGCAGGACCATCATCGATCACCCCATAAATATAAGGGGGCTGAAGAAATATGCCGTAGACCAGATCGCGGCAGATCAGGTAAAAACCCCGAAGCCGAATGTATCAACGGGAAAGTCCGTGGCTGTGGTGGGAGGAGGTCCCTCCGGCCTTACTGCGGCATATTTCCTTGCTCTGATGGGCCATAAGGCTGTGGTATACGATGAGCATGAGAAGCTGGGAGGTATGCTCCGTTACGGAATCCCCGAGTACAGACTTCCGAAGGCGCGTCTGGATGAGGATATCCGCGCGATCCTGGCTGCGGGAGATATAGAGGTTCATATGAACACAAAGATCGGACGGGACATTTCCGTGGAAGAGCTTCGTGAGAAATACGATGCGGTTTATCTGGGACTCGGAGCACAGCTTGGAAACCGTATGCCCGTGGAAAATGTAAACTGTAAGAATGTTATCCCTGCGGCTGATTTCCTGCAGGCGGTGGCACACGGTGATGATATCGATCTTAAAGATAAAAGAGTTGTGCTTATAGGCGGCGGAAATGTGGCGATGGATGCCGCGCGTACCGCGGTCCGCCTTAAGGCAAAGACTGTGCACGTGTTTACCCGTAAGAGGGATGATTACACCGCGCTGGAGTCCGAGATCGAAAGCGCCATGCAGGAGGGCGTGCGTTTCCGTACGCTGCTTTCCTTCCTGCATCTTGAACCGAGCCCCGATGATCCGGAGCTTATAGATGCTGTATGGCTGCAGCCTGAGATAGTCGGTGAGTATGACAAGTTCGGCTTTGTTACCACCGAACATTCCAGCTCCTATCCGTATCGTTTCAAATGTGATTATCTTATCCTCGGAGTCGGCCAGCGTTGCGATGTGGCTGATTTTGAGAAGGCAGGCATTCCCGTTGAGAGGGGCAGGATCCTTGCGGATGAAACCTGCACCGTAAACGGCATAGACGGCGTATTCTCCGGAGGAGACTGTGTGACAGGACCGTCTACAGCCATCAACGCCATTGCGGCGGGACAGGTGGCCGCACATAACATCGATGAATATCTGGGCTACCATCACAAGATCTTCTGTGATGCGGAAGCGCCGGCGGCCAAGCCGAATAAATGTATCCCTACGGGACGTGCGGAGATCGAGGAGAGAGACCCGTTCGAGCGCAGGGAGGATTTCAAGCATGTGGAGATACCCATGACACCGGAGGAAGCAGAAAGAGAGTCAGGCCGGTGCCTCCGCTGCGATCACTTCGGATGTGGTTCTATGGAAGGGGGTAGATGCGCATGGTAGCAAAGGAAAAAAGGATGGTTAAGATCACCATCAACGGAATTGAATATGAGGCGCCGGAGGGCGTAAAGATCCTTAACTTCTGCCATGAGAAGGGGATCGAGATCCCGTCGCTCTGTCACCTGAAGGATTATAGTGATATCGGCTCCTGCCGCCTCTGCATGGTGGAGATCGAGGGATATCACTCCATGCTTGCAGCCTGCCGTACAAAGATCGAAGAAGGCATGGTGATCACTACAAATTCGGAGAAGCTGACGGAGTACCGCAAGGAGATGCTCCGGCTGTTTCTGTCAAACCATACGGTGGACTGTATGAACTGTCCGAAAAACGGCGGATGCATGCTGCAGGAGCTTTGCAACAGGTATGAGATCAGGGATACGCCGTATTCGGGATCACGCCGCAGGATCGAGGGTAAGCTTCCGAAGCTGGCGGACAATCCGTATATCAGCTATGATCCGGGAAAATGCATCCATTGCCAGCGCTGTATAAGCGCCTGCAACCGGGCGGCTGAAAACCATACGCTGCAGAGCGGACGTACGGGCGTATTCCATACAGTTGAAGCGCCCTTCGGACCGAACTGGAGAGAGAGCGGCTGTGAAAGCTGCGGTAACTGCGCTGCTGCCTGTCCTACGGGAGCGCTTACCCTGAAACGTAAGGAGAAGTACCATGAGTGGTCCACTCACCGGGTGCTTACCACCTGCCCCCACTGCGCAACGGGCTGCCAGTTCTATCTGCTGGTAAAGGATAATCAGATCGTCGACGTAGAGGCTGCGGACGGACCTTCAAATCACGGACTGCTCTGTGTCAAGGGACGCAGCGGAAGCTTTGATTTCGTAAATGCACCTGACCGTATCCGTACTCCGCTGATAAAGAATAAGGAGACCGGTGAATTCGAGCCCGCATCCTGGGAAAAGGCTGTCTCTTATGTGGCGGAGCGTTTTATGGAGCTTAAGAAGCAGTACGGCGGGGATGCTCTTGCCGGCTTTGCCTGCTCACGGTCCGCGAATGAAGATATTTACATGGTTCAGAAGATGGTCCGTACATGTTTCGGTACGAACAATACCGATAACTGCGCCCGGGTCTGCCATTCCGCCACCGTAGCCGGACTGGCTAAGACTCTCGGATCGGGAGCCATGACTAATCCGATATATGATATTACTCATGATGTTGACTGCATATTGCTGGTGGGCTCAAACCCCGAAGAGGCGCATCCCGTTGTGGGTATGCAGATCCGTCAGGCCGTTCAGCGCGGTACAAGACTCATTGTAGTAGATCCCCGTTCCATAGGGCTCTCCAAAGATGCGGACATTCATCTGAAGCTCCGTCCGGGTACAAATGTAGCCTTTGCCAACGGCATGATGCATGTGATGATCAAAGAAGACCTGATCGATCATGATTATATTGAGAATTTCACCGAAGATTTCGAAAAGCTGAAGGAGCTGGTGAAGGATTATACACCCGAAAAGGTGGGAGAGATCTGTCATCTGGATCCCGACAAGCTGGTTGAAGCTGCGCGCATGTATGCTACTGCGAATAAGGCGCCGATCATTTACTGCCTGGGTGTAACGGAGCATTCCTCCGGTACGGAAGGCGTTATGAGTATGTCAAATATGGCTCTGCTCTGCGGCAAGCTGGGCAGGAGCGGCTGCGGCGTGAATCCGCTCCGCGGTCAGAATAATGTACAGGGAGCCTGCGATATGGGTGCCCAGCCTACGGATTATCCGGGTTACCAGAAGGTTGATAATCCCGAGGTGCGTGAGAAATTTGAACAGGCATGGCATATCAAACTGAGCCCCACGCCTGGTCTTAAGGCTACAGAGGTATTCCCGGCAGCCATCGAGGGTAAGATTAAGGGCCTGTATATCTTCGGGGAGGATCCTATCGTTACGGATCCCGATACGGAGCATATCAAAAAAGCGCTTGAAAGCCTGGAATTCTTCGTGGTCCAGGAGCTTTTCATGACGGAGACCGCAAAGTATGCGGATGTGATCCTTCCGGGAAGAAGCTATGCCGAGAAGGAAGGGACCTTTACAAATACGGAGAGACGTGTTCAGAGGATACGTACCGCAGTGACTGTGGAAGGCGATATGCGCCTGGATACCGATATCCTGATCGATCTGATGAATGCCATGGGTTATCCCCAGGAGCATCTTACTGCAGCGGAGATCATGGATGAGATAGCTTCCGTAACGCCCAGCTTTGCGGGAATATCCCACAGACGTCTGGATGCGGGAGAGAGCCTGCAGTGGCCCTGCAAGGGCGCCGATCATCCGGGTACGCCCATAATGCATGTGGGCAAACCGGCAAGGGGAAGAGCTCTGTTCTACCCGGCTGTTTACAAGCCGTCGCAGGAGCTTCCGGATGAGAAGTATCCGTATGTTCTGACAACCGGCCGTATACTTTATCAGTACAATGCAGCGGCCATGACATCACGCGCACCCGGCCTCGTGGAGATCGCCGGAGAAGGCTTTATCGAAGTTAACTTTAAGGATGCGGACCGTCTGGGCATCAGGAACGGTGAGAGGATCAGGGTCAGCAGCCGTCGCGGAAGCATTACCGCAACAGCAAGGGTCGGAAGAAAGGTATCGGAAGGCGAGACCTGGATGCCGTTCCATTTCCCGGATTCGCCGGTAAATGAACTGACCAACGCCGCATTGGATGATTTTGCGAGGATACCTGAGTATAAGGTATGTGCGGTAAATATTGAGAAGCTGTGATCGTTTTGTTCCGATCTTTTACGCGGCTTTAACCGGTAACCGAAGTCCAGTACCGAGGTTCAGTAACCGAATTTTAGTAACCGGAGAGAGAAATGAACTATGAAGCTCCTACAATTGAACAGGCTCTGGATGCCTTTCTTTCGGGCATTTCGTGTATGGATGAGCAGGAACGGCTCCCGCTGTTGAATGCATTGGGACGCGTGCTGGCAGAGGATATCCGTGCGCCTTTTTCGGTGCCGTCTTTTCCGAAGTCAGCTATGGACGGTTATGCGGTTTGTGCAGCTGAGGTGGAGGGGGCATCACGGGAGAATCCGGCGGTACTTAAGGTCATCGGTGAAAGACTGGCAGGCGGATCCGTTGAGCTGCCTTTTGCGGGAGCGCTTACGGCCGTAAGGATCATGACAGGCGCGGAGGTACCTCCCATGTATGATGCGGTGGTCCGCGAGGAGGATACGGACTACGGGGAAGCTGAGGTCCGGATATTCAGGGGAGTCACGAAGTATCAGAATTACTGTGCCGTCGGGGAGGACATACGTGAAGGCGATGTTGTCCTTTCGGCGGGAACACGGCTGGGAAGGATAGAGATCGGTACGCTTGCAAGCCTTGGTATCACATTTGTTCCGGTAAAAAGAAAACTAAAGGTAGCAATAATATCCACAGGTACCGAGCTGGTGGATCCCGGAGCGGTAAAGCAGGATGCAGGAACGGCAGAGCCGGATGCCGGAACAGGGGATGCACCGTCTGCGCTGCCTCCGGGACTGATATATAACAGCATAGCGTATATGCTTGAAGCATCACTGATCGCTGCAGGTTTCGAAGCAGATCACAGCATATACCGGGATGATGCGGGGGAGATAGAAGCTGCGGTCAGAATGGCTGCAAAAGCGGCAGATGTGGTAATAACCACCGGAGGAGTCTCGGTAGGAAAGAAGGATCTGATACCGGGGGTTTTGGAAAGCCTCGGAGCTGATATCAGGTTCAGAAGAGCAAGGATACAGCCGGGAACGCCCACCATCGGGAGTGTATATAGGGGCACGCCGGTTCTGAGCCTGTCCGGAAATCCTTATGCCGCCGTCGTAAATTTTGATATCTATTTCTGGCCTCTTGCCGCAAAAATGACCGGCTGCGATGCATTTCTCCCGGTAGTGGAGGAAGCGGTGCTGGTCAGTCCCTATGAGAAGGTGAACGCCATGCGCAGGCTGCTCCGGGCACGGGTGGAGCATGGGCAGGTGACCCTTCCCTCAAAAAGCCATGCGTCGTCGGTTCTGAGTAATCTTACGGCATGTAACTGTTATCTGGACCTTCCCGGGGGAAGGAGAATAAAGCCCGGAGACAGGGTTACCATACGCAGGATGCAAAATACCTTTTGACCCCGGCATCATAATATATAAATTGAGTGAGGCTGACCGAAATGTCATATCACACACCTTCGTTCTCCGTGGGTATACTTGCCGGAGGGAAGAGCACACGGATGGGTCAGAACAAGGCCCTGATGGAATTTAATAACGAGACCATGATCGGAAGGATCTCACGGGAGTTTCGTAGCAGCGGTGAGGTTCTTATTTCCGCGGCTGAAAGAGGGATCTATGAGGCACCGGGAGTCCGCGTGGTGTATGACGAGAACTCGGGTATCGGTCCCATCGAGGGTATAAGAAGGCTGCTCAGCGAGTCTAAGGAAGAGTATGTCTTCATCTGCGCTGCGGATATGCCATTTGTAAACCGTGAGATTGCCGAGTATATTGCGGAGTTCATTTCCTCCGATCATGACTGCTATGTCGTGGAGGATAAGGAGCGAATGCACCCTCTGCTGGCTATATATTCAAAGAGGATGCTGCCTGTTATAGAGGAGCTTATACGCCGCGGAAAATACAGGCTGATGGACATTCTGAACGCAGTCCGTACGAAATATATCAGCCTTGAGCATACCAATATCGACAGAAGAGTGGTCAGAAATGTTAATACCCGGGATGAGTTTTTAAAGCTCAGTCTGCCGGTAGTTTTTTGCGTGTCCGGTTTTCATAACAGCGGAAAGACCGGGCTTATTGAAAAGCTTATAAATGAATTCATCCGCGCCGGCTTTACAGTCGGAGTGATAAAGCATGACGGACAGGATCATGTGAAAAGGGTTGAAGGTACGGATACCTGCAGGTACCATAAGGCAGGAGCGGTGTGCTCTGTCATCACATCGGATACGGGTTTTGTGATGGATGCGGACCGTTCTGCGAATACGGGTTTTGTGATGGATGCGGACCGTTCTGCGGAAACGGAGTATTATCTGCAGCTGATGCGGTCGCTTCCGGAACCGCCGGATATAATTATCCTGGAGGGCTTCAAGTACTCGAAGATGCCCAAGATCGAGGTGGTACGACGCGGGACAGGACCCTGCAGTGTCGCAGATCCCGAAACCCTTATCTGTATCGTTACCGACTGTATATCCCCTGATGAAGTATCATGCCCCGTATTCGGGCCGGATGATATCCGGGGGATTTTTTCATGCCTGCGGAAATATTACGCATTGTGAGGAGACCGGGCGCTGCCGGAAGGATGATAATCCGGGAATTCTTCATACCTGCGGAAATATTTCACACTGTGAGAAGATCGCGGGCTGACGGAAGTATGATAACCGTGGAATGCACCATGCCTGCGGAAATATCCTGCACTGTGGGAAGGCCGGGTACAGCCGGCAGGATGATATGGATGAAATATAAAGCATGTTAAGAAAGATCTGAAAAGAGGAAGTATATGAAACTGATAGATACAAAGGATGCAGTGGGGCACGTGCTCTGCCACGACATAACCCGGATAGTCCCGGGTGTCGAAAAGGGGCCGGTCTTCAGAAAAGGACATATAGTAACCGAGGAGGATATCCCCGTTCTGCTGGATGTGGGTAAGGAGCATCTGTATGTCTGGGAGAAAAAGGAAGGGACGCTGCATGAGGATGAGGCTGCCGGTATCCTGCGTGAGATATGTATGGGAAATGATCCGTCCATGACCGCATCGGAACCGGTTGAGGGTAAGATCGAGATACGTGCGGCGATGGACGGTCTGCTGAAGATAAACCGTGAGAAGCTGTTAAAGGTCAATTCCCTTGGTGAGATGATGATCGCAAGCATTCATGGAGACCGGCCCGTGAAAGCCGGAGATAAGCTGGCGGGGACCAGGATCATTCCGCTTGTGATCGAAGAAGAAAAGATGAACAGGGCAAGAGCGGCGGCAGGAGATAAGCCTATACTGTCCATTTTACCGATACCGAAGCTGCATTACGGACTTGTGACCACCGGAAATGAAGTGGCTGAGGGAAGGATCGAGGATAAGTTTGGCCCGGTACTGATGCGGAAAATGAGCGAATACGGTGCAGAATGCATGGGACAGGTGATACTTCCGGATGACCGGGGAAAGATCACAACATCAATCTTTGATTTTGCGGCAAAGGGAGCAGACCTTGTCCTTTGCAGCGGCGGCATGAGTGTGGACCCGGACGATAAGACACCGGGCGCGATCAGAAACACCGGCGCGGAGATCATAAGCTATGGAGCTCCGGTACTTCCGGGTGCCATGTTCCTTCTGTCATACCTTGGTACGGAGGAAAGGACGGTACCGGTTCTCGGTCTCCCGGGCTGCATCATGTACGCAAAAAGGACGATATTTGATCTGGTAATTCCGCGGATCCTGGCAGGAGAAAGACTTGAGGCAAAGGACCTTGCGGCTTACGGGGAGGGCGGACTCTGCCTGAACTGTGAAGTATGCCATTTCCCTAACTGCGGGTTCGGAAAATGACAGTCTGTCAACCTGAGGAAGCCGCATGGACAAAACATGGCTGCCGAAGGATTCCCCTGAACATATTCAGGGGAAAAGGTTGAAAGATTTAGATAACAGGAGAGAAATATACATGAACCGGCTTACACATGTTAATGAAAAAGGCGAAGCAGCAATGGTGGATGTGACTGCGAAGGATGATACCGTAAGATATGCCAGAGCCACCGGTTGTATCCGCGTAGGTGATGAGGTGCTTAAGGCTGTGGAGGAAGGCTCCGTCGCAAAGGGCGATGTGCTGGGAACCGCAAGGATCGCGGGGATCATGGCTGCAAAGAAGACGCCGGAGCTGATCCCTCTCTGTCATCCGCTGATGCTTACGAAGGTGGCGGTTGATTTTGAGGTATGTCCGGACAAAAAGGAGATCAGATGCACCTGCGAGGTACGGCTTACCGGAAAGACCGGCGTGGAAATGGAAGCGCTGACCGGAGTGAGTGTAGCGCTGCTTACCATTTACGATATGTGTAAAGCCATTGATAAGACTATGGAGATTTCGGATATCCGGCTTGAGGAAAAAAGCGGAGGAAAATCCGGAACGTTTACAAGAAAGGAGATGTCATTCTGAGCGGTTACAAAAACGAAGATGTCATCCTGAATTATTCTGAGAACGAAGATGTTACTTGGACTTATATAAAGAACATGGTTTTCATCCCGGGATTAACGTTAAGCGCTGCGAAGGCTCCCGAGACTGAGTAAGCGGATTTTACGGACTGATGTCTCAGAATGACAGAATAAGAAAAATGAAAAAGATAAAAAAAATGATAGTATTTACATTTGTGATAAGCCTGCTGCTTGCCATGGCAGGCTGCGGAAGTAACAACAATTCAACGACAGCTGCTTCTGCATCCGGAAACACGACCGAGGCAGCAAAGGACAGCGGCAGAAATATCGAGCTTACGATACTGGCTGCGGCGTCTCTTACGGATGTGTGCGGGGAGCTTCAGACCATGTATGAGAAGGAGCATACGGGTGTTAAGCTGAATTTCTCATTTGCAGGATCTGGAACGCTGCAGACCCAGATCGAAGAAGGCGCTCCGGCGGATCTCTTCATCTCTGCGGCAAAGAAGCAGATGAATGCACTTAAGGAAAAGAGCCTTATGAAGGATGATACCGTGTGCAATCTTCTGGAAAATAAGGTTGTGCTTATCGTTACGGCTGACAGTACGCTGGGCCTTACATCCTTTGAGGATGTAAAGAAGGATGAGGTTACCATGGTTGGCCTCGGTGAGCCGGAAAGCGTGCCGGCAGGACAGTATGCAAAGACGATTTTCACGAATCTCGGTTTTTGGGATGTGGTTGAGAAAAAGGTAAACTACGGGGCGGATGTGCGTACAGTGCTGGGCTGGGTTGAGACCTCTGCCGTATCCTGCGGCGTCGTATATGCCACAGATGCCTATACCACCGATAAGGTGAAGATAGTCGCTGAGGCACCCGCCGGCAGTTGTGATCCGGTAATCTACCCCGCGGGCGTGGTGGCAGCAAGTAAAAATGCACAGGCGGCTGAGGATTTCCTTAGCTTCCTGAAAACAGATGAAGCAATGAAGGTTTTTGAGAAATATGGATTTGTAAAAGCTGCGGAGTAATCTATGGATCTTTCTCCTTTATGGATATCTTTAAAGATCGCTGTCACGGCGACGGTGATCACCTTTGTCCTCGGGCTGCTTGCAGCCTGGGGCGTGACCTATCTGCGGAGGGCGAAGCATGTGGTGGACGGGATTCTTTCCATACCGCTGGTGCTTCCGCCCACTGTGGTGGGTTTTCTTTTGCTGATACTTTTCGGACAGAATTCGGCCTTCGGGCGTTTTCTGAATAATATCGGGATCAATCTGATATTCACCTGGCAGGGTGCGGTCATAGCGGCTGTAGTGGTGTCATTTCCGGTGATGTACAGGGGAGTCAGAGGAGCGCTGGAGCAGGTGGATGAAGAGCTGGTACAGGCTGCGAGAACCCTGGGCATGGGGGAGTTTACCATCCTTCGGAAGGTGCTCCTTCCGTCGGCCTGGCCGGGAATCGCAGCTTCGGCGGTGCTTTCCTTTGCCCGGGCGCTGGGTGAATTCGGCGCGACTATAATGATCGCAGGAAATCTTCCGGGTAAAACCCAGACCATGTCTGTTGCGGTTTATACGGCAATGCAGGGCGGAAACCGTGATCTCGCCTACAAATGGGTGCTCATCATCGTTGCATTTTCACTGACGATACTTATCCTTATGAACTGTTGGACAGGTAAGGGCTTCCGGAAATACAACCGGAAAAAGGTGAAAGGAACGGGCGCCGCTGCCGGTGGATCCGGGAAAGGGGGGAGCCTATGAGATTAGAGGTGGATATCGGGAAACAGCTGGGATATTTCCCTCTGAAAAGCCGTTTCACCGCAGATCAGGAAACCTTTGCCCTGCTTGGAGCCTCAGGCTGCGGGAAGACCATGACGCTGAAATGCATTGCCGGGATCGAGAAGCCGGACCGGGGCAGGATCGTTCTGGGAGACAGGGTTCTCTTTGATTCGGAGAAGAAGATCAATCTTACGGCAAGAGAGCGCAGGGTGGGTTACCTGTTCCAGAACTACGCACTGTTTCCGAATATGACCGTACGGAAAAATGTGTACAGCGCCACAAAGGACAGGGATTATGCGGATGAACTGATAAGGAAATTCTGCATAGATGATGTGGCGGATCAGTATCCGGCGCAGCTTTCTGGCGGGCAGAGCCAGAGGACGGCGCTGGCAAGGATGCTGGTGACGAGACCTGAGGTATTGCTGCTGGATGAGCCCTTCTCTGCATTGGATAACTATATGCGAACAAGGATGGAGCATGTGATCCTGGATCTTCTGGATGAATATTCAGGTCCGTCGGTGCTTGTTACCCATGACAGGAATGAGGCTTACAGGCTGGCCGGGAAGATCGGGGTTATGGAAGCCGGAACCATTGTGGAGCAAAAGGAGAAGAGGGACTTCTTCGATCATCCGCGGACCGTGGCTGCGGCAAGACTTACGGGCTGTAAGAACATTTCAGGGGTCAGGTTGGAAGAAGACGGTACATGGTATGCTGTGGACTGGGGTCTCAGCCTCAGACTTCCGAAGGAAAAGATGACTGATGAGATCACGCATCTGGGCTTCAGGGCACATTATTTCCGGTACGCCGGGGAGGCTGAGGAGGATAGCTTCTGCTGCAGGCTGCAGAGGGTGATCGAGGACACATTTTCGACGGTGATCTGCTTTACCGTGGAAGGTAATACCTCGGAGTCACCGGACGCGCTGCTTACCTGGATAGTGAATACGGATGTATGGAATGAAGTGAAGGGGCAGGTACTGTCAGGAAGCTTCAGGCTGAAGCCGGATATGGATAAAATGCTGTATCTTACAAAGTAGGACGGAATACATTTCTATGGAAAAAGAAAATTCTAACGTAGAAAATAAAACAGTGGACGGAGCCGGTGCCCTGGTTGATTCCTTTGGCAGGACTATGGATTATCTCCGGATATCCCTGACAGACAGGTGTAATCTGCGCTGCAGATACTGTATGCCGAAGGAGGGGATACCTGCCTTTAAGCATGAGGATATCATGACTCTGGAGGAGGTTTACAGGGTTGCTGAGGTGATGACGGGCATGGGTATCCGCCGGATACGGCTTACGGGCGGGGAGCCGCTGGTAAGGAAGAATATGCTGAGCCTGGTCAGGCGGCTTGGGGAGCTGCCCTCAAAGCCGGAGCTTTCGCTTACTACCAACGGAGTGCTTCTGGAGGATTATCTGGAGGAGCTGAGTGAGGCTGGGGTCTGGAGGATCAATATCAGCCTGGATACCAGAAATCCGGAGACCTACAGGGAGCTTACCAGCGTGGATGCGCTGGACAAGGTGGAGAGAGCGCTTGATAAGGCTGTGAGTATGAAGCTGCAGGTTAAGCTGAACTGCGTACCCATCATCGGGATCAATGACGGTGAGCTTACCGGGCTTGCGGAGATAGCTGCTCAAAGTCCCGTGGATGTCCGCTTTATCGAGCTTATGCCTATCGGATGCGCCAAAGGATTTAAGGGTATCAACCGGGAAAGTATACTTTCCGAGCTTGAAAAGGCTTTCGGAACTGCGGAAAAAGAAGCGCCGGAGACTGATCCTTCCGGGAGCCGTGCAGTCGGTCCGTCGGAATATTACAGGTTTAAGGGTTTCATGGGACGTATAGGTTTTATCAGCCCCATGTCCCATGCCTTCTGCGCAAAATGCAACCGGCTGAGACTTACGGCGGACGGAAGGCTGAAGCTTTGCCTGTACTACCCGGACGGACCGGAGCTGCTGCCCATGCTGCGGAACGGGATCAGTGACGGAGAGCTTCGGGAGAAGATATTGCAGAGCCTTAAAAATAAACCGGAGAGACATTATTTCGGAGATAAGGAACATACAGATTCCGATGCGAGAAATATGATCCAGATCGGCGGATAACAGAGCAGGATGACGGGAACGGAGGAAATCCTCAGTAAATACTTTGATTCCGACTGCAAATTAGTGATTGTTAATCGGAAATGGGCTAGAATAATACTGCTCCCGACTAATATATCAAAGGAGATAAAGCATATATGAAATCAGGAATCGTGACAGCTGTATGCATCAGCGAAAGGAAAGGGACTGTTAAAAAGGACGTTGGCCGCTGCATGATCCTTAAGGACTTCGGCCTTGAGGGTGACGCCCATGCGGGAAGCGCCCGTCAGGTAAGTCTTCTTTCCGCAGAGCAGGTTGAGGCCTTTCGGGAAAGGTCCGGAGGAGTTGTGGAGCTTCCGCCGGGAGTATTCGGAGAGAATCTGCTGATCGAAGGCTTTGATTTCAAAACCCTGCCGGTGGGGACCCTTTTTCGGATAAATGAAGTTCTGCTGGAGCTTACACAGATAGGAAAGACCTGTCACACCGGCTGTGAGATCGCAAAAAAGACCGGAGAGTGCATCATGCCGAGAGAGGGCGTATTTGCCCGGGTTCTTGAGGGCGGAGAGGTAAAAACCGGGGATAAGGTTGAGCTGGTAGAGAAGGCCGCGACTTCACATTTCCGTGCGGCGGTAATAACGGCGAGTGACCGTTCTTTCAGGGGAGAGCGCCCTGACAGAAGCGGTCCTAAGATAGCGGAGATCATTTCCAAAGCGGGTTATGAGGTGATTGCGCAGCTGCTGCTCCCGGATGATGAGGAGAGACTGGTTGATGCGCTTACCTCGCTCTGTGATAAGGATAAGCCGGATGTGATATTTACCACCGGTGGAACAGGGCTTTCATCGAGAGACCATATGCCGGAGGCAACAAAGAGGGTGGCGGAACGGGATGTCCCGGGTATCGCGGAAGCAATACGCGCTTACAGCCTGAAGATCACGCCGAACGCCATGCTCTCAAGAGCGGCTTCCGTGATACGGGGCAGGACGCTGATAATCAATCTGCCCGGAAGTCCCAAAGCTGTGACAGAGTGTCTGGAGTTTGTCCTTCCGGTACTGGAGCATGGGCTGGGGATCCTCAGAGGAGAAGCGGATGGATAGAACCGTCTCTGGCCGGTATTTTTCGGTGCGATTGTTCTGTGACATACCATCTGATATTATGTGCCCACCAACAGAAACAAAGCAAAGCAAAGGAGGACGGGCATATGAAGAAGATGAACATTATCCGCAGAATGAAGGATGGTACTAAAAGGACGGCGTTGCTCCTGCTTGCAGCAGGCGTCATGATGTCATCAGCTCCTGTATTTGCTGCTTCTGTAGAAGACACAACAACGGATCCTTCTGAACAGCGTAATGATGAATATCCGTGAGATCGATAGATATATTACATTTGGCAGCAATGTTAAGGGAATTCTCTATAATCATTCCATGACCCAGACAATGGCATGGCTGAGATCCTATGACTCCTGGTATGAGGGCAGAGCAAGCTGATATTTCCGGGATCACCCGGGGACGGTTCGGAACCGTCTCCGGGTATTTTTTTAATCTACTTTTAATCTTCACCAAAAGATTTATTCATTTTTCTCTGATAGTATATGCACTGTAAGGACGACAACCGAACGAAAAAGTCCGGTCATATATAAAGGGAGGATGAATCATGAACGAATTCGAAAAGGCTGTATTACTGAGAGAGAAGTTTGGTATAAGTTTTGAAGAGGCAGGAAATGCACTTAGAAAGTTCAACGGCGATCTGCTGGATGCTATGACATATCTTGAGAGAAAGGCAGATGACCGTAAGTACGGTACACCCGCACCGGAAGAGAAGGCAGAAAACGGCCTGTCAGATAACATGGTTACAAAGAATGTTGATGCCAGAACATCTTACAGTTCCAAAGCTGAAAACACTGCATATACTGCACAGAATACGCAGTATACACAGAAGCCCGAAGGTCCGTCCTTCTGGTCATGGCTTGGAAATACACTTAGTTCGCTGGTAAAGAAGAGCATGGATAACTACCTTGTAGTTTCTCACGAGGGCGTAGTAAAGTTCAGGATGTCAATCTTTGTACTCGTTATCCTCTTCATGGTATTCCACGGAACACTGCTTGTAGCCATGGTAGTATCGCTCTTCTTCGGTGTAAAGTACAGCTTCGCAGGTAAGGATGATCTGTCAAGGGCAAACGCAGTTATGGACAGAGCCGGAAATTCCGCAGCTGAATGGTGGGGAAGCCACAGCGCAAACCCAGAAGTAGAGGACCTCTGCCGCAAGTATGATGCAGATGATATCAGAAATAAATAATGGTAT